>Ga0075122_10002049_pt1 | contig 13640 bp, 30 predicted proteins | sample AntAceMetag02UKB_FD_69790 | JGI IMG/M metagenome (GOLD analysis project Ga0075122, IMG submission 69790) | Saline lake microbial communities from Ace Lake, Antarctica - Antarctic Ace Lake Metagenome 02UKB | ecosystem: Environmental > Aquatic > Non-marine Saline and Alkaline > Saline | place... | reverse complement strand
TGAATCGGTGGAGAAAATGCCAAAATGGAAACAAGAAGCACTCGGAAAAGAGGCACAAAATGACTGATTCAAAACACACGCCGGGACAATCCGACTTAGGCCATGATAGATGGCGACCATTTATGACTTGCCCAAGTTGCGGAAATAAGAAAGACTTTGATTTTGCCACCGATCAAGACGGGCGCGAGGTTGCAATCTGCCCGGTCGATGATTGTCATTACGAAGACGATTATACTTGTTTCGCTGGCGACCTCATCACTTCCGCGCCTGATCTGTTGGAAGCTCTTGAGGAAATTGACTCTATGGTATGTTCAAACACTCCATACGGCGCACCAACTACCAATAAAGAAATGGCTTACAGCGTGTTATTAAGTAGAATAATGAGTAAGATTCGTAATAACGAAGCCATTGCCCGCGCAAAAGGTGAATGAATCGCCGTTATAATTGAAACAAATTAAACTAAGAGGTATAAGATGACTAAATCACTAGAATTTCGTTGGACTGTGAGCAAAGGCCGTAACACTTACGGTTATAATATTTGCTCTCTTTGGGTGGATGGCGTGAAGGTCAGTTCTTGCAATGGTGGCGGTTATGATATGCAAGGAACGGCATACGCTGAATGGTTACAAGCTGAATTTCAGGACAGATTGACAAAGCCTGATATTGCCGATCAAGCTGATTGGACGATTGAGAGCGAAAAAACCAATATACGCAAATATACAGGAGATAGAATATTTTATGGAATGGGTCTCAATATCTATAAAACCTCAAGGCGTATTGTTTTAGATGGCGGTTGCGGTATGGATTCAATGAAGCGGATAGCCGAAGCAATCGGAATAACTCTCCAATATGTTCGGACAAAAGGCAAGGATAATACTGTATATTTAGCAGAAATCAAAGAATAGGAGAACTAAAATGATACCAAACCTTTCCCACGTGCCAGCAATCCTTGATGTCGCCGAAGATGTTCTAAGAAAAGAGAAATCTTTCGCCATCGACATAGGTGACAATGATATGTCAATCGAGCCTGGCGCATATACAAACCTTCAAATAGCTGACTTCCTGCGCCAAATCCGGATCAGCGTTGTAGACTTTAATGAATTTTTAGAGTTGAAATGAGTATAACATGAAACTACCCCTAATCGCCTCAATAGGCATTGCTTGCCTCATCTGGCTAGCTGGTCTAGTAACCTTTAACAATATAGTCAACTACCCTCTATTTGAGGGTTGGCTGTTACCAGTAGGGACAGCCGTCTTACTAACAATTTGCGTGACCCTTATCCCTGAACCAAAGAAAGGAAATTGAATCTGCATGCTTCAATATTATAGTTTAGGAGGTAAATAACCCTTGACATCTGGTCAATAATATAGTATTAATACCGATAAGAAAGAGTGAAACATTTAAACGAGGTCTAAAAATGGAAGCCCAAAAACTAAACCAAGAGCTATGCCCACGCTGTGAGTCAGAAATGCTCATAGGTCGTTGCACTAACATGAAGTGTGGTGCCACCTTTAATGCCGACATCTACGACATTCCTGTCAGTAGTATCGAGCAAGCCACTATGAATATGTATCGCATAGGTCGTTTGAGAGCTAAAGTAGATACAGTCGAAAAACAGAGAGCTATCGAGCTTGAAATGGTCAACGCTCATTATGATGCCAGATTGGTCGGTCCAAACAATCAACTCGATTTCTTCTCTGCGCCAGTCGAAAACTATCTACGTCTTCAAGTCGAAGCAGATCCGAAAGCGTCCAAATCACTCAAGACTTCTGACGGTGTGGCAAAACTATCTAAGGCGGGTGGCAACATTGTGCTATCCGATGATTTTAAGCCTGAAAATTACCAGGATAAGATTTGGGTGGCAAAGGTGTTGACATTCAAAGTCTCCAAGTCTGAACTCAAAAAGGAGATTCAAGAAACCGGCGAAATCTACGAAGGTGTTGAGATCGCTGAGGAGAAATATAACTTTAGTATTAAACCAGTAATGAAAGGTGGGGACGATGAATAATTTAATCAGAGTAGCAGTTGTGACGAAGAATGGGGAAAACTTTAAAAAAGGTGAGATTGTTTTTACCCCAGAGGGAAATAAAACTGCATGGTATGAAGACATTAATAAGATTCCCGACCCGAAACATTACGGTAAAACGTATCTTGAGCAAAAAGAATGTATTCAAACCGTCATCGACCTCGACGACTGCAAGGAAGACCCGACTTTGGGAGCGTTTATATTGATGGTGAAACAATTTCGTCATAATAATCAGATAGGTCATGGCAACCTTACATTTAAGGGCTTAGACTGGTTGCTACAAGACGTATGGGATGACAACCTTGAACTATTAGCCAACCTCTTTGACACTGGCTCCTTCCCCGACTCAGATATTGAATGGAACGGTGTTAAAATATCAAGGCAATCAGCCGAGAATATGCTTGATGATCTTATAGAGAAGTTAGGTAAATAAATAATACCGCGATGCGGGGGCTGGTGCTTTGATGGAGGTTCGAATCCCCTCTCCGCCATCGCCAATAATAAATAAGGAGGTAAACATGACCGTTAAAAAAGATTGGGGATTCCCCGATAAAAGCAAATCAGATGTTGCTTTTCACGCTAATACTATATTCATTTATGGTATTGTTAAGATTGGAAAGACTACTCTATGGTCCAAGATGTCTGATGCACTTGGATTCTTAACCGAGGAAGGCGCCAAGCATCTCTCCATAAAGGCATGGCACATAAAGAATTGGGCTGATTTCTTGGTTCGATTAGACACCCTAGAAAAAGCTGTCAAAGCCGGTGAGTGTCCATTTAAAACAGTAGTCATCGATACAGTAGACAACCTAAGTGATTTCTGTGAGCAGTCTGTCTGTGATGATCTTAGTATTAATACACTATCCGACCTTGAGTGGGGCAAGGGCTACAAAGCTTATAAAAGAGAATTTACCCGTCAAGTCAGAAGGTTGACGCAGTTAGGACTTGGGTTAGTATTTATTTCTCATTCGACAGAAAAGGATGTTGCAATTGCAAGTGGACTGAACGAAAAGGGTGACTTAGTTCCTAACAGGAAGATTGAAACAACGAGAATGATTATTCCCACACTCGACAAACGAGCATTTGAATTTGTATCAGGGTTAGTAGACATGATATTCTTTATTGGAATAAATAACAAGGGTGAAAGGGTCATAAACACTAAACCGTCAAATCATTTTGAAGCAGGTGATAGATCGGGGAGACTATCGTCTGTTATACCGTTAGACTATGATAAACTTGTTGAAGATTATTATAGTGATGATCCTACTGAGCTAATCAACAAGATCAACCTAGCCGAGCAATATCTAGCTGAAAAAATGATAGATGGGTTTGAGGTTCCCACAAGAGCCATAAACTCCAGAAAGAAACATATTAAAACAGAGGTCTTGAAGGATGCAAAAGCTGGCGACCTAGAGGGTTATCTCCAGCATCTAGTTATCAAGGCTAAAACCAAAAAGAAAGAGGTAGTAAAATGACTTATCCCGTAACAGGTAAATACAATGAGAAAGGATTTGCACCACCGCTTAAACCAGGTCACTATGTGGTCAAGTTGGTTAGCGTTAAGGATACGGATAAAGAGGGTATGTTCTTGACGTTTAAAAAGGATGGCACGAAATATAACAACTTCGAATTCAAGGTCAAAGACTGGCCGGAAAACAAGCTATTCGAAAGACTGTCGTTTGACGAAGAGTATGAATTCGCCAATGCCCAACTTGGTAAGTTTAAGCAAATGCTAATGGCTATGAGGGTTAACACCGACAACGAGGGGGATCTTCAAGATCTAGTTGGCAAGGTCGTCAAGGTTGAAGTTGTCAACAAGGAATGGCAGGGGACTATTTACAATAACATCAGGGAATACTTTGTCCTTGATGAACCAGTTGATTTTGATGAACCAGAAAAAGCGGAGGATGACGACCTCCCGTTTGCGTAAAATCACTTACCTCCATTACAACCTCGGCGTCCTTAATTGGCGCCGGGGATTTTTAGGTAGAAACGGAAACTTAAACGAAAGGATTTATTATGTTATGTAAGATCACTGCAATGGTTTTAGGGGTTTTTAGTATATGGGCTGTTCCATATTCCCTTGGATGGTTATGGGAGAAGATAGTCCCTATATTTGGTTGGGACCCTGAACCTGATGTCCCAACATGGGTCAAGGGATTTGCTATATCAACGGTTGGATTCTTAATATTTATAATATTGCCAGCCATCTATACTGCCCTCCCCGACAACCTCCTTTGGTGCAACTAGGTGTGTCATGGCTAAACCAAAAAGAAAACCTACCGTAATCAACATCGAACCAGGATTTAATGTAGAGTTCGGCTTGTTTCAAACAGTTCTAAAGACAACTACATCAGCGATAGCCCTATCCTTAAAAGGAGAATTGAAATTAAACAACGCCCTGTCTAACCACTTGGCTAAGTGTGGGTTAGGGCTAGGGCAAACCCTTATGACATTTGAGGATAAGGATGAAAGATAAGAAGGATAAGACTCTACGTAAATCGCTGTATAGCGAACTCATAGAAAAAGAATATGGCTCCCCTGTCGTCAGGGCTAAGCGTAAGAAATTATTTATCGAATCAGGACGGGAGGTAACAGGTTTGTTTGATCCAATGAAAATTCAACGTATGACACCAGATCAGATGGTAGATGCTATCGAGAACAAGAGAGTATCAAGATATATTAATCCAGTATTCAAACGCGTTTTATGTGGGAGCAGTAAGTTACAAAGGCATGACAACCTAGCGAAAGCTACTGCTGTCAATGCCTTCCAGGAGAAAATGAGAAGATTGAACCCGTTTAAGGAGGCGTAAGATATGAGTGAAAAAGAAAGTAGGGTCTGTCCTAATTGTGGAGATTATGAAGCCTTAGATTGTGGACATGGAAACTGGTCTAAAGGTAATTCGAATAATCCCCCTGAATTTGACTGTCTTTTCCCTTGGGATGATACTTTATATACGGACATAGATTGTGGAGATTGTCCCCTAGTTTTCTGTAAAAGCTGTAAGGATGCTATACTGATGAATACTTTTATATTTCAAGAGTCACTACAGAAAGTTATACATCCAATAACGGGGGATGATAGTGAATAATGTTTAACCCCGTCCCATCATATTGCTCATGTCCATTGTGTGACAAGGAAATGTCGGTTGACTATATAACTAAAGGTGAGTGGACTAGCAAGTATTGGTATTGTGAGCAGTGTAATAGGCATTTTACCTTTAAACAAAAAAGAGAGAAACAGTTTTGAACTTCTCAGCTATCACAGACAAGGTAACTATCCGAGATATACTTGCGGATGCGAATATAGAAGCTCGCGGAACCCGTATTGCTTGTCCTATTCATGGAGGTGACAATCCGTCATCTTTCTCGTTTAAGGATCACACTTTCTTCTGTTTCAAATGCGGTGTCAAAGGCGGGCTTCTTATTTTAGCTCAAGAACTATTTGGGTTGACTAAATGTGAGGCAATGAAATATCTGTTAAAGAAAGCTGGAATAAAAGACACTGATAGCGTGACCATAGTTAAGGCGCCACCTAAGCCTAAAACATTTGAGGAGCTAGGGTTAGAGTTGATAGATATGCTAAGGAACTTTTACACATGGATGGCTAGGATAGCAAGACAGTCCTCACTCGGTGTCAGGCATTCCTTGTCTCAGTATGCCGAGCATGCTGGTGAGTTTTGGGATGAACGGTATATCTATCACCGCTATCAGATAAAATATGGAGGAAAAGAATGAGTAACTGTTACTACGAAGTTGTAATCGACTATTATGGTGGACCGTCTATTAAAACATGTCGCACGAAAAGGGAAATAAAACCCTTAATTAAACGGATGGAATCAATAGTTTCGGGTGGGATGGGGCCTGTGTATATATATAAAATTACACACGAGGATATATCCAAGGAATTTCGCTCTAAATCAAAAAAGACGAAACTATAATAAATGACAGACATCGATGCACAAGCCCGTAAAGAAATGGGCATAGACTCCGAGGGTAACGATAAGACTATCACTACTGAAGTGGAAAGGTTGAGAACTGTGATTGTTGGTCTATTCGACGAGAGAACATGGCTGATGTTAAGGATGGTGTTGGCCGTGCATTTCTCTCCAATGTTTAAGAATGCCTCCAATCCTTTAGCCTTAGTATTTGTCGATTCAAGCTCATCTGGTAAAACTACAGTGCTAGATTTTTGCGATGAATTACCTATGTCATTAAAACTTGATGCTTTCACGCCTGCGTCATTTCTTACTCAGTCGGCTAATGTTAAGAAGAAAGAACTAGAGAATGGTAAGCATCCTGATCTTATTAGCTTGATACCTTATAGAACATTACTACTACCTGAGCTTGGTGTTATGTTTGGGCAGCCGAAGGAAATCCTGGCGCACAGTTATGGTGTCTTGGCTAGAGTCCTTGATGGCACTGGCTATTCTAATGCCGGTGGTGTCCACGGTCTCAGGTCAGTTAAGGGTGATTATTTCTTTGGTCTTTGCGGAGCCTCCACGCCCATTAAACAGACAGCTTGGAATGAGATGGGTAAGGTAGGCAATAGATTGTTGTTAGCATCGCTACCCGTTAGGGAAAGAACTGTCGACAGATATTCGACCGCCATGAAGATATTCACTTCTGATTCAAAAAGTGAGTATAGAGTTAAAGTCAAAAAAGCCAAACATGCCGTCAATACTTATGTTGAATTTGTTATCGAACATACCTATCCGAGGAGTTATAACCCTCCGAAGGATGCACCAGAAGGGTTGAGCGATAAGAAGGCACTATTGGATCACTGTGGTTACTTGCCGAGGATTCTTACATGGGACCCTAAAGGCGATGATATGGATGTCCTTGAGATGACTGGCATGTTGGCTGAATTTGTGACTGCTTGTCGCGCCCAAGCTTCAACTTGGATCGATAAAGATCTAGAGAATAAGACTGAAGTCAACTCTCAGACTGTTGAAAAAGAAGGTATCGGTCGAATGGCTATGCTGATAAAGGAGCTATTGCAAGCTCACGCCTTTGCTTGTGGCAGGGAGAATATTACCTGGGACGACTTTGAGGTAGCTCTGACAGTGGGGCTGTCTTCTATCCCGGATGATATCAGAAAAGGTGTTGAGCTTTTATTTGATACTAACCTTCCATTTAAAACGTCAGAGAAGGGTAAGTTCACATCAAATGAAATGGTTGATTCCACCGGGGTTACGAGGAAGACTGTCCTCTTAAAGATGACTAAATTACAGAATATGGGGATTGGGAAAAGAATGGTTCGGACGAATAGGCCTGATGAGTTTTGGATGTATCGTAAATATCAGTTCTTATTATCCGAGAAGTTATTTGAGCATTATCGTAAATGGGATAAGCACGATGACAAACTTGAGGATGAGGAGCTTATGTTTGAGGAAGGATTTGACATGATAAAAGATGACAGAGAGGATCAATCGGAATTAAATTTTTAGGAGGATTTATGAAACTATTACCAGTGTTATTAATTATGTTTTTGCTTATGGGGTGTGCGGGAAATGACGTGGAATTAAAACAAGCGGAAATTGATATGCTTAAATCGGAAAATAGAATATTAAGGGCAAGATTGGAAGAGAGCATTGAGATAATAGAAAACTCTCATAAACTTATTAGATACTGGATGATTAAAAGCGGTATAGATTCAATGTTTATTGACTCAGTTCTTGAAAGCGAGTGTGGAAAATGAGAAAGATATTTCTATTATTACTGATATTATTGGCCTTGCCGGTTCAGGTGAAGGTGTTTGCGCAGACATCATATCAAGTGGAGGGGAAATGAGATGGAACCAGCTATTGCAAAAAATGCAACAGCTCAACCAATCGTCAAGGATTTATTGACAGTTGATGAATTGGTGGAGTGGTTATGCTCACAGTTTGAAAATGGTTACTATTCTCGTAGGCAATTTACCGCAAAGATAATTAAGTATGCTCACGAAGTTAGGGAATCAGTTTTGGACAATGAAACTCTTTTGGTTCGTGGCCTTGAATCCGAACTGAAAGAGGCTCATAGATTAATACATTTTGCACAACCATTTTATCAAAGATATGCGCCTGACAAATATGGGAAAGAGCCTAATCCTAATATGAAAAAGATGTTAGAAATTTCAAAAAGATATGAGCAGGAGGAGCCCCAATGACTGGAATAGTAATAATATTAAGCGGGATATGTTTCTTTCTTTGTTTAAGCACTTTTGAGCTTTTATCAATTAAGGAATCATTAAAAAGAATAGCTGACAAATTGGAGGAGTCCCAATGACTGTAGCAGAGAAATGCGCGAGGAAGATAGCGGAGCGATTGTTTGTATTTTCTTTTTTACCAGCTGCCAGCACTATTTGTATTCTTGATGAGGAAATTCCAGTCGATTCACAAACAAAAGGTGGAGACAGCATATTAAGTTCAAGTGGCATCCAAGAAATCGCCCGCATAATATTAGAAGCAATAGAGGAGGAAGGAAAGTGAGTGAAAAGAGAGTTTGCCCTAATTGTGGGAACAATGAAGCATTGGGTTGTGGTAGAGGATATTTTACGCCTGCTAATGAAAATGGGCCAGAAGAATATGATTGTTCTTTCTGGTGGGGTGACACATTAATGAATGATGATGCTCCTCTCTGTGAAGATTGTCCTTTAATATGGTGTCGAGATTGTAAGGATACCTTGGTAGTAAATGCTGTTGCATTCAGATCACAACCGGAATTTATCGGAGGCTCCCAATGATGACTCTTAATCAATGCCACCCCATGACAAAGTATGATTCGAGATGGCAGGTGAAATATCAATTTCCACATTTTGGCTATAGTTGGGTTATGATTAAAAGCCCATCAGACTCAAAGGTGTTGTGCCCATTGCTTTATAAGTTTAAAGATATAAAACTACCTGCCCATTACCGTTTAGTCCGAATAGTTGACGGAAATATAATTGTAACATAGGAGAAGGATGTGAAAAGTAATGCAGAAAACATAATACAAGGCCTAACAATATTAAAGAAATATCCAGAAAATGCAGAAGCTCTATGCTACGCTTCTCACGATTTCTTCGCTTTTGGTGATAGTGAGGCTAAGATTTCGGATGAAGATTTAAAGAAACTTGACGAATTGGGTTGGTTTATATCATCAGATTCGGATTGTTGGGGAACTTTTACTTAATAACAGGAGGTAATTATGCCAGAGAAGAAAGAAGTTGCAAAGTATATATGGAATGAGCCAGAACAAAAGATTATGATATATAATTCGGCACTTTCTAATGTATCGCCACACTACAAAGATTTATCATTGAATGATACTGAACAACTCATCTCAGACGCAAACGCGGGAGTGAAAGATGAGTGAGGGGCGTTTGGAAGAGGCATTAGGCCAAATGACGGAGTATGTTGAAGCATTGCAGAGAGTGATGGATGGAACGCATACTGGGAATCTACCGCATCAAAAGAATGTATTTAAGGCTATTGTTAGTAATTGTTATCGTAAGAAAACTATAATACTCAATGCCCAGATGGAATCTAAAAAATCTGAATCGGAGGAATAGTAATGGGTGAGAAAGAAAAGAAAATAGATGAATGGATGTTTGTAATGTTGGAACGCAGCAAATCAAAAGTTGCCCCGACCGAATCAAGCGAGATCAAAACACCGGAGGCATTGGCGGAGAGAATAGTTGCCGATATTTTATATCGGAATAATAGAGGTGACGTAAGATTGGAGGAGATGAATTTAGCCATATCCGCATTGCTGAGAGAACGAGAAATAGAATTGATCAAAGCTATCGGCATCAGGAGTTCCAAGAGAGACTTTGAGGCCGCTGAGTTGGAGAAGGAATATGACGACCTCGACAAGCGCCTATCCGAGAGCGAGTCCAAGCTGAAAGAATATGAAGGAAAATCATTTAATAATTCCGAGTGTGTATTAATCTGTAATGGAATGGATATGTATAGGGAGCTTTTAAAAAAGGAAGTGAAAAGGCTTCGGGGCTCACCTCATTCAGATAAAGAAGTATTAGCGGATATTGAGTCAATCAACAAAATAGAGAGAATGTGCAACGAAAGACTATATCCCGACAACCCCAACGATGGGAGCGACTGATGGGGGAAATACAAAAGAAATGTGGCGAATGCGGTAGAACAAAGCCAATAACAGAATATTATAAGCATAAATCAGGACGTTACGGTGTATCAAGTGCGTGTAAAGTATGCCAAGGTGCATATAATAAAACATGGAGGCTAAAAAATAGAGAAAAACTTCTGCCGGAACTGAGGGAATACCATAAAGCATGGTATCTCAAAAACAGGGATAAACACCTGTCAGTAACGAAGGAATATGATAGGGCTAATCCAGAGAAAATCCGAGCGCAGGGTATGGTGAGAACAGCGTTAAGAAATGGCACCCTTGCAAGGCAACCCTGCCTCTGCGGTGAAGCCAAGGTTGACGGGCATCATCCAGACTACTCACAACCACTAAATGTTGAATGGCTATGTAGGAGCTGTCATAAGAATGCTCACCTTGCAACTGCCCGCGAGGTTTTATCACAGGGGGAGAAGGGAGTCGATAATGTCAGGTAGCTATGATAATAAGGGACCACAGGCAGTATTTGTAGTCTGTGGATGTATAATAGTAATAGTGCTTTTAATATTAGACTGTTGTGGTGTTCCACTATATTATGAGTGGTAACTTAATAATGTTCCTGTTGATATTGCTGTATAGCTTCATTATCACAGGGGCGATAACCTTAATATGTGAGGAGAAGAAATGAAGACAGGGACAGATCTAGTACCAAAGGAGGGGCTTGATGCACTCGTGAAAGCTTATGAGGTTGGCGTTGAGAAATATAAGGAAGATGACTGGAAAGAGTGTTATACTAGAGAAGAGGAGATAGCGAAGATTGGCCGACATCTTTTTAGGTATCAAGCTGGCAACAAGGTCGATCCGGATGGCCAGCATCATCTCGCGGCAGTCGCCTTTCATTGTATGTCGATTATATGGAGGGATTCGCAATGAGTAAAATAATAATTGGGATCGATCCCGGGCTTGATGGTGGCGCGTGTGCGTTGTATCCGGATGATACGTTTGTGTGGGAGGTCATGCCGACAGTAAAGATTACTGTTAATAAAAAGGCCAAAAGAGATATTGAGATTGAGCCACTGAGGAGATGGCTTGTTGATGGTCTTGAACGTGAGCAACATGTCATCCTCGAGAAGGTCCACGCCATGCCAGGTCAAGGAGTGACATCAATGTTTAACTTTGGTAAGGGTTATGGTATTCTACTTGGCTTAATAACCGGTCTTCAGATCCCATTCACTGAGGTCCCACCGCAGACATGGAAAAAGGCAATGATGCCGGGGATGGATAAAGATGGCGCGATAGTGAGAGCTTTGCAGTTATGTCCTACGTTATTCGACGACAAGAAAGCTAATAAGAAACATAAAATAGCTATCGCTGAGGCTTATTTGATGGCTGTTTATGGGAGGCGACTAGGTATATAGAATTTGTAATAGATTTTACTGAGCAGGCTAATCTGCAAAACTGGCCATTGTAAGTTGTTGCCTTACAACGGCCTTATTTTTTGTCATTTAATATCAGTGATTCGGCTCGATTCTTGTCTTTCGCAAGTATTACTACATCCCAACCTCTACGACCATCAGGATATTTATACTTGCCTCTCTCGATAGATTTGGTCCATTTCATAATCTCGTCATGTATAGTTTTTGATTCAGTATACACATTATATGTTCCATGTATAAATTTTTCTATCTTATTATCCATACCGTCTATTCCTTTTATACTGTCTGAAATTTTTCTATAATCCTTGGCAGAGAGTAAGTTTAAGTGATAATACCCCCCATACTTTCCCCTGTCAACGGACAAAGGTAATTCTCTCGCTACTTCGAATAAGTCAATGTCTTTTGTCAGAAGGGCAGCCCTATGAAAAGGTTGCCATGGTCTTCTCCAATTCCATAATATAGTCTCCTGTCTCATTCGAACACCTTGCCATTCCAGATAGCTTTATAGTTTATAATGGGGATAAAATAGGCGGAGAAATGTCCCGACTTCTCATGGTAAACAACAGTTATTCCGTGCATCCAATTGCATGGCCCAACGTCAGAGTATGTTTGATCGAAATCACAGAGACATCCACATGACATTCCCATCCTTGGCTTACCATCTATATTGGTCAGACAAAAGACTTGATAGTCGTGATTGTGACCATAGAATATTGTTTTCATAAATGTTGACACATGTTTAAAAGCGTGATGTTTATTAGTGTATTTGCCATGTATGATGTCGAAGTTATCATATTTAAGTGGCTGCCGGTTGATTCCATTCCGTGGAATATACTTATACCCACGTCGATCCATTTCCAATAAGCTTTGAACTTGAAGCGGAATAAATTCTCCTATCTGCATCGTATTCTTAATAGCCCAATTGAGTATCCTTGTCTCATGGTTTCCCTCAAGAAAATACTTCCTTTTAGCACCACCAGTCACTTTATCAAACTTATCAAGGACCCTATTCGTTTCTTCCACTTCATCCATCAGGGTTAGTCTAGCATCCTTCCATTGATTTTTAGGATACTTAGACACTGGATCAGCACATATCACATCCCCGAGAAAACAAATCTCGGTTGGCTTGATATATTTAATGAGCTTTAAGGCTACATCGATGGCTCTATCGTCCTGTTGTGGCGCTTGTATGTCCGGTATTAATACTAGTGTTTCCATGTTTCTCCTATTAAAAAGGGAGGTATGATAATACCCCCCTTAGTTGTCTGGTCTAATATCCTCACGATATTATGTTTTTTGCCGTTTTTTATTAATAGATATGACTTCCTCTCATATTAAAAATTAGCAATTAACCCTACACTAAGTAGAATATAATCATTATCTACGTCCGGAAGAGAGATGAAATCACCGGAAATATACATCCCATTTTCTCCGAAAAGGTGCTTATATATCTCACCTCCTATAGCCGCGCCTACACTTGAGCTTTCAGTTTCATAGTCAGCTTGAAAATGTAAGCCAAATTTAACTTGATCCCATATAGGCAACGTCCAGTAAGTTACCCACATAGCAGTTATCTTGTCCAGGTTGTTTCCCCAATTCATTTTAGAGAACATAGTCCTCATGTGCATATCCTTGGTGGAATCGACGACGAACTGAGTCCCTATCATAATAGTGGCTCCAGGATCGTTAAACTTGCTACTCACAGAGCCGCCTACACCAAATACAGCAGAAGCCATAGTTGACGAAGCCATTAAAGTAAGGGCAAGGACTAGAATTGTTTTCTTCATGGATCTCCTCTCGAAGTTAAAGGTTTGAAAAAGACTCGTATCACACCCTGAATATAGCTATCAGGGCATGATAAGGCAAGAAGTATTTGACTATTTTTCTTTGGTCGCCATAGAGGTTCCGATAGATTTCACGGCGTATGTTCCAAGAACTGCTAGAACAAATGTGGTCCATGTGGTTAGATCTATTACCTGTGGAATCTTATCCATAGCAACTAGCACTACGGTTGAAATAAAGGCAATGGACGCAAGTGCGAATGTTCTCCATCCTAATAGCTTTTCCATAATGTTTCCTTTGTTAGGGTTAAACCGGATTACCGGTGTCAATT
>Ga0075122_10002048_pt1 | contig 13643 bp, 18 predicted proteins | sample AntAceMetag02UKB_FD_69790 | JGI IMG/M metagenome (GOLD analysis project Ga0075122, IMG submission 69790) | Saline lake microbial communities from Ace Lake, Antarctica - Antarctic Ace Lake Metagenome 02UKB | ecosystem: Environmental > Aquatic > Non-marine Saline and Alkaline > Saline | place... | reverse complement strand
CAAAAGATTACGACAAAACCATAGCAAAAGAAATAAAAGCCTCAGCAGAAAATACCGGAGCAACAGTAGAAATGGTCTCAACGGAAACAAAAGAAGGAGAACAATTCAAAAACTTAGGTGGAATCGGTGCAATTCTTAGATATAAATTGTCTTAAATTTCAAACACATTTGAAACTATAAAAACCTATTTAAATATAAAAAAACATATTAATTCATGGCAAATTATGATCCTGTTACTGGAGAAATGACTTATGTATCCAACACTCCGATACAAATACTTAGCAGAATGCTATCTGAACCCACAGGATGGATAAAAATATTTTTACCAATACTAGTTCTGATCGGAATATTTTTTATAATAAAAAAATATACTAAAAATAAAAAAATATTAATTACTTATATTGTAATTGCTATTATCGCATATCTACTTCTTCTATTCTTATTTGGCCAATATTACATGTCAGAATAATTCTCAACACCTATGTATAAAATCTCGCCGAAGGCGACCTTTATATTATTCCTATAACTTCATTGCTAAAAGCCTCTGGCTCATCATTACAATGATATACCTTTCTTGTCACCTGATTAAGCCTAGCCTTAACATCCATCCCATTCTCCTCAACCAACTTAATATTCTCCTCATTTATCTTTAATTGCGGCGGCTTAAACTTTTCCGGCTTAAACCCAAAACACTCTTCAAAAATTCTAACCCCTTCCATTAAATACTCTTCACTTCGCGTCTCATTAAACTCCAAATAACTATGATACACCCCATGCATTCCTATTTCCTTATCTAAAGACAAAATATACTCACACCAATCCTTATTATCCGCTATTGAATACCCCTCAAACTCAGGAATAACCCAAAGAACATCACTTTTTTCAATTATGCCAATCGGACAAATTATTTCCGGACTAACATCATCAACTTCAGACGGAGAAACAAAACGAAATGCCCAGAATAAAAACAATAGCAACACGACAAGTAAAATAAAAATTCCAATCACCTTTAAGCCCTTCTTTATCATCTTCTTAAAAATTTAATAATACTTTTAAAGCTGATTGTTTTCATATCCTCATGGAAGTAGGAAGTAAAACACTAGATGAAATAGAAAATACAAAAGAAACAGAAAATCTTAAGACCCTAGAGGCAGCATTTTTCGTATCCGGAAGATTTCTCTCAATGCCAGAAATAATATCCTTAACAGACTTAAACCCACTAATAATTAAAGATCTCATTTCAAAACTAAAAGAAAAATACGACAAACAAGATTCAGCCATAGGAATAATAGAAAAAAGCAACATGTGGAAAATGGATGTAGCTGCCGAATATTCATATTTAATAAATAAACTAGCAACAGGAGAAACAGAATTCACAAAAGCTGAACAAGAAACTCTTGCAATAATAGCATTCAAACAACCAATAAAACAATCCATTCTAATAAAAATACGAGGAAATAAGGGATACGACCATGTAAAAAAATTATCTGATTTGGGACTAATAAGGAGAAAAAGAGATGGACATACCAATATTATAACTCTAGCAGACGAATTTTACGATTATTTTAATGTGGCAGAGAAAAACCCACTAGAAAAAAAAGGTGATGAAAAATTAAATGAAGATTCACCACCAGACGAACCGCAAGAATAATGGACATATTAACAATTTTTTATTTCATATTTACATTTATTGGACTTTACTATCTATCACTATTTAGCCTCATATACTTACACAATATAAAAAATATCTACGAATGGGTAAAGCCAAAAAAAGAATATGAAATATCCATGGTCATCCCATGCTATAACGGAGCAGAAGGAATCGAACGAACAATAAGAAAGTTATTCGAATCTGACTATCCCGGATTAAAAAAAGTAATAGTGGTAGATGACTGCTCAACTGATAATTCATATGAAATAATGAAAAAATGTGAAAATATATACCCAAAGCTACTAGTTGTTCAAACCCCAAAAAATAACGGAAATGCTGCAGGTGCAAAAAACTACGGAGCAAAATTCGTAACAACAGAATTCATAGGATTCTCCGATGATGATGCCTACCCAAACAGAGACGCTATTTCAAAAATGATAGGATTTTTTAATGACCCACAAGTAGGTGCCGTTACATCCAGAGTCCTCGTACAAAATAGAAAAAAGTTTATAGCAAAACTTCAATCAATTGAATATAAACTAATAGCATTCACAAGAAAACTCTTTGGATTTATAGACGCAATCTACGTAACAAATGGTCCACTAAGTATTTACAGAAAAGATTTATTCAAAGAAATAAATGGCTTCGACGAAAAAAACCTAACCGAAGATATTGAAATAACCTGGAACATATTATCTCGTAAATGGAAAGTAAAAATTTCAATGCCAGCAATAGTCTACACAACTGCACCAGAAAATATAAGAAATTGGCTAAAACAAAGATTAAGATGGAACGCTGGAGGAATTCAAACTATCCTAAAATATAAAAGAGAATTTTTTAAAAGAGGTATGATCGGATCCTTCATATTCCCATACTTTGTATCAGCATGGGTACTCGGAATATTCGGGCTTGGATTACTAATATACAGAGTGTCTAGATACCTAATAATACAATATCTATCAACATCTTACTCAATAGAGGCACAAACAGCGATAATGAGCATGAACGATATAGCATTCTCACCCTCAGTCTTATTCTTCTTTGGAATGGCACTTCTAACCCTTGGAATAATATACAATCTTAATGCCCTAGCTCACTCGCGAAACGAACCAGAAAACTTTAAAAGAGAAAATGTTTTCGACTTGATAATCTATATGTTTATATATTTGCTCTTATATCCCATAGTACTCGTAGCCTCAATATATAAATTTCTAAAAAAAGATTACTCATGGTAAAATGTTAAAAAGTCAAAAACACGTTTTCTGGGAAGCACTACTAGTAACAATTCTCATATTCACTATCGGGATATTTTTGGGAATAATGCTAGAAGGCAACAGAATAAATACTATAAACGAATACTATGCACAATCTGAAATATCATTAATGGATATGCTTATATTTCAAGACCTAGTAAAGTCAGAAGGCACTAGTTGTGAACTTCTAATAGAATCAAATATAAATTTTGCAGATAAAATATATAACGAAGCTATATTATTGTCAAAATATGACAACGAACAACTAACAAAAGGTGCGGAACTAGCACAAAAAAGATATGCCCTCCTAAGAACACTCCTTTGGATGAATACAATAAAAACCCAAGAAAAATGTAAAAACAATTTTAATTCAGCCATATATTTATATGACTACGCCACAGATGACCTAGCAAAAAAAGCCGAACAAAAAGTCTGGGAAAAAATACTACAAGACATAAAGGAAGAGCTAGGGCAAGAAATAATCTTAATCCCAATAGCGGTAGACCAGGATTTTATTTCCCTAGATTCTATAATTAAAACATATCAAATAGAACAACTCCCAGTAGTAATACTTAATGACAAAGTAATCCCAGAAATTTTAACCACAGAAGACCTAAAAAAACATATAAAATAGACCAAAACCAATAAAATAACAATATTTTTTATCACAACTAATCTTAAAAACTAATCTTTATATTTTACCTTTATGGAGCAATGCTATAAATGCGGAATAAATGGACACTTAGCGAATCTTTCTAATGCCATTACAAATGAAGGAATAGTGAAAATATGTGAACTATGCGCAGAAAGAGAGGGTCATCCGATCATTGCAAAAACTATCACTCAAAAAGAAAAAGAAGAGCATGAAACAAATATAAAGCAAAGGATGTTAAAAACCAACTATCTGAATCCGGCCATGCCAACCGAAGAAGAATTAGAAAAACAAGATGCACATCTAAAAGAAATAATAAAAATAAATTTTGAGAAGAAGACGTCTAGCGCTCCAAAAAAAAGAGATGATCTTATAGATAATTTTCACTGGATAATCATGAGAGCAAGGAGATTAAAGCACATGACTCAAGAACAACTAGCAAAAGAATTAAAAATTTCTGAACCAACAATTACTGCAGCAGAAAAAGGAATAATCGACGAAGAAGGATACGATTTAGCTCACAAACTAGAAACAATTCTAAGTATAAGAATTATAAAGCCAGAAGTAATAAAAAAAATAGAGGAACAAAAATCGAAAAGAATAGGATTTGATCCAGTAACAACAAAAGAGCTAACAATTAATGACCTTATAGACCTAAAAAGAAAAAAAGAGGATGAAATATTAGGTGTAAGCAAAGAATACGAAGACAAAAATAAAGAAGATACCACTACAAACAACTCACAAGAAGTTCAAGAAAACGAAAAACACGATCCAGTGGTTATGGGTGAACCAGCAAAAGGACGAGGTATATCAAAAAAAGAACTTGATGACCTAATTTTCGGAAGATAAGTAACATACTCCATACAAAACCTTTATAAATCAGATTAATGATTTATTTTTATGGAAATCAAAATTTTAGAAACTACGAAAGAGAGAACTGAAATAGAAATAGCAAATTTAACAATAATAGAGTTATTAAGAACCTATTTGAATAAGAACCCCAGTGTAACATTTGCAGCTTGGAAAAGAGAACATATTACAAAAAATCCCATACTTCTAATAAAAACCAAAGGCAAAGATAGTAAAAAAACCTTAAATGATGCTATCAAGGACATAGAAAAAGATTTAGATAAAGTATCAAAAGAATTCTCAAAGTTAAAATAGGACAAGGGAAAATAAAACTAGAGTAAAATAAACTTTATTAACGAACATCCTTCTATTCTTTTATGAACGAAACATTCCCAGAAAAAACTGGAAGAAAATTCCTGAATCTAGCAAGAGAAACACTTAACGCAAAATTCTCAAAAAAACAAATAATAATACCAGATTCCATAGACTTTAGAAAATCAAGAGCTTTATTTGTAGTACTAAAAGGTTTGAACAAAAATATATCTGGATTTCCAACTGCAACCTATTCGATAGGTGATGCTATAATAAGAGCAACAAAAAAAGCAGCATTCGAAGATATACAACAAAAATCCCTAGAAGAAAAAGAGATAAGCGGCATAACAATAGAAATATCAATTCTAACCGAAATAGAAAAAATAAATGGAAATATCCTAAATAACTTCCAACCAGGAATTGATGGACTCATGTGTAAATTTTTCGGATACACTGGAATACTACTTCCCCAAACAGCAAAGGAAGAAAATCTAAACAGAATAGGCTTCTTGGAAAAACTATGTGAAAATGCAGGAATACCAAAAGATTATTGGAAAAAACCAGCAATTTCTTTCTTTAAATTCAAGTCACAAGTTTTTAGAGAACCAAAAAAACAATCTATTTTTCAATAGAACTAATTATAGAAGAAAATATAGACTCAGGCTTTACTTCTGATTTGGGCGCGAAAGCTATTCCTAAAACAATCAATATAAAAATAACTCCAATTATTGCGCCAGAATTTTGATTCCACCACGAAATATTACTACTCCAGCCAACCCAATCAAAACTTCTAGCTATAACTATAATAGCAATAATTCCAGAAAGTATAAACATCACATAAAGTGAAAAAGGTTTTTTAGGTAGAAACATCCCAACCAAAATAAGAACAGCCAGTATAACACTCAAACCAACTCCTAGCCTTGGAAAAATCTCAGCAAAAAACACAGAAACCATCTGAAACTGCAAAGCCATAAGACCAACAACAATGGCAATAATAGCATTAACACTCGCAGCTCCAATATCTTTGCCTTCTTTATCCTTACCACTAAAAATTTTAGTCCTATCTAACACACCATAAACAACAGCGAAAATTAAAAGAAAAGGAAGTATATATGCAAACATTCCCATCTGCTCCCACTGATATAATAAATCTCCAAAAGATCCGCCAGTATAAACACCCGCCCAAGCAACACTAATCAATCCCTCTAACATAATCTATTTTAGCAAAATAAGTTTATATATATTTCTAAACTACAGAAAAGGTAAGCTTTAAATACAGAAAAAATGAGTAAATTATATGGGAAAGATAAAATCAAAACAAGTTAAAAGAACTGCGAATGCTCTAATAGACAAAGGCGTAGAATTTTCAGAAGAATTCAATCATAATAAAAAAGTACTTCAAAGCACAATGCCGAGTAAGAAAATGAGAAATCAAATAGCTGGATACCTTTCAAGAGTTAAAAAACAAGAAAGGGAAAATCAACTAGAAGTGCCACAGAAAGAATAATTCTAAAATGATAAATAAAAAAGGTGCAAAAAAACAAAAAAATATAACTTTTATTGGAACAAAATCCACAAACGAATACGTCAAGGGAATAGCTACTCAATTCACCCATAAAAAAGAAAAAGAAATGATAATAAAAGCCAGAGGAAACAATATGGAAAAAGCTATCCAGGTATGCGAACAAGTTAAAGAAAAATTCTCAAAAGAAAAACCTATAATGGTTAAAGACGCCAAAATAGAAAAAGAAAAAGTAATTTCCAAAGACGGTACAAGCAGAACAATACAAACAATAGAAATAAAACTTAAACAAAAATAATTATAATTTTTTCTTTAAAAATATTTTTATATCTTTAACATCCTTACCCATCTCGTGAATGGCCTCTATCATTTTGTTAATCTTCCTATTCCGCCTAAATGATATAATATTACTAACTATGCCAAATATTAAGTAGAGTAATAAAATCCCTCCCAATGCCTGGATTGTAGTCATAATATTATTTGGAAACGTCAATATCACATCTTCTGCCACCATAATAAAATAAAACAAAAAGAGTTTTTAAGACTTGTCTAAATGGCTCTGAAGAGAATTTAACTCTCGACCTCCGCCTCATGAGAGCGGCGCTCCAACACTGAGCTACAGAGCCAAAACTAAAAGAAAAATTCAATTTAAAAAGGTTTACTTAAGGCTCAATAAACATGGGGAACCTTATCTCCCTTTTTTCTAGGCAGAATATGATAATGCGCATGCATAACAGCTTGACCAGCAACGCTCCCATTATTACTCACCAAATTAAATCCCTTTGCACCCTCGACATCAATCACCCTCATTGCAGTTCGCTGGATACAATCCAATAAATCCGTGCCCAACCTCGGGGGAATTCCCAATGTGTCTTCAAAATGCTCCTTAGGAATAACTAAGCTATGTCCTTCTATCTTCTGCTGCGCGTCTAGTATAGAAAAAAAATTATCATTTTCATAAATAATCTCAATTGGAATCTCCTTCTTCACCATCTTACAAAAAACACACACCTCCATATTATTTTACCCTCGTCTCTACTAATTTGCCTAACTTCAACAGATCTTCTCCTTTTACAACTTTCCGAATAACATTACTCAATTCATCAATCTTAATCCTAACCTGTTTCGTGCTATCTCTATCTCTAATAGTAACAGTTTTCATCTTAGGCGTATCCTCATCAATTGTGATACACATCGGGGTTCCAATCTCATCATTTCTAGCATAACGCCTACCAATACTCCCAGACCTATCATAGACTACATTAAAGTCTTCCCTTAACTCTTTGACAATCTTTTCAGAAATTTTCTCATAATTAGACTTCTTAATAATTGGAAAAATAGCGGCTTTAATCGGAGCAAGTTTTGCAGGTATCTTCAATACTATATTTCCATTTTTTTTATTAACCGTATATGCCTTTGTTAAAACGGCAAGAAATACTCTTTCCATTCCAAAAGTCGGCTCAATTACCCTAGGTATAAACTTCTTTCCACTAAGCTCATCAAATACTTCCATTTTTTCCTTACTCTCTTTCTGATGTTCCGTCAAATCAAACTGGCCACGATTAGCATTACCCGCAACCTCCTTGCTTCCAAATGGATATTCATAATCAATATCAAAAGTAGCAGAACTATAATGACTTAACTCATCCTTTGTATGTTCACGAATCTTAATCTCATTAAGTCCCAATCCAATAAACCACTTTATCTGCTCACTTAACCAATATGCATGCCACTCACCAAGCTTCTTTTTTACGAGCAATTCAGACATTTTTACTTCCTTAAGTTTATCTTTTCCCTTAACTTGAGTTTCTTCATCTAAAAAATTAAATTTGGTATTCAAATGTGTGCCCTCAAGCTTAGAGCATTTTATTTCCTCTGGATTAATAAAAAATTCAAACTCTCCTATGTGAAACTCACGACTCCTAAATAAAAAATCACGAGGAGCAATCTCATTTCTAAAACATCTTCCAATCTGCGCAATACCAAAAGGAAAATTCATTCTAGAAGTTTGATGGATAAGTTTAAAATCCAAAAACATTCCCTGGGCAGTCTCTCCACGAAGATAAGCCTCCATGGGTTCCGTTGCACCAATATTAGTCTTAAACATTAAATTAAACTCTCCCTTAATATCAAACTCTCCACCACAATCACACTTCACTTTTCCAACTTCTGATTTATCAACTTTATTCGCAACACCACATTTTTTACAAACAACAGAAACATCACTAAAGTTATCAATATGACCAGAAGCCTTCCATGTTCTAGGATGAGAAATAATGCTAGCTTCTATGCCTACAACATTATCTTGTCTTTTAACAAAATGATTCCACCAATCTTGTTTTATATTATTAAATAACTCTACTCCGAGTGGGCCAAAATCCCAAAATCCGGAAATCCCGCCATAAATATCAGAACTACGAAAAACAAATCCCTTTGCCTTACAAAAGTTAGCAAGTTCCTCAATAGAAATTTTACTCAATTCTTTTACCATAATCAAATAATCAAATAACAATATTTAAAGATTCTTATTTTCCGGATTTCTTTTTAGAATTAACCTTAACTTTTTTTTAGAAGCTTTTTTCTTAACAGATTTTTTTTTACAATAATATTACTTCCACGCCAATATTTTATAAACAAAAACTAATTATAAATACAGACTTACCGAGAAGGCTTTGGCGCAAAAGCGTTCTGTAAAATACTTGTAATCACCGAAGCCGCTGGATGCTCCCTAGCATACTTTCTATCTGCATCTGTCTTCTTCGGAGCAGCAACCGCTCCTATGATTCCCAATATAATCGCTATCGTAACAACTGATAACCAATTCCTAGACCACCAATATCCCCCACCAGACCATCCAACAAAATTGAAACTTTTAGTAATAACAATAATTGCTATAACTGCAGCAATTCCGAACAATACGTATGTCATCCACTCCTTATTTGCAGGCATAAACATTCCGACAAGTATAAGTATCACAAGAATCACACTTAAACCAATTCCAAGTCTCGGGAAAATCTCAGCAAAAAATACTGAAACCATTTGAAATTGCAAAGACATGAGCCCAACAACAATAGCAATAATTGCATTAACGCCCTGTGCCTCAAAAATATTAGTTCTATTTAAAATTCCATAAACAACAGCGAAAATTAAAAGAAAAGGAAGTATGTATGCAAACATTCCCATCTGCTCCCACTGATATAACAAATCTCCGAAAGAACCCCCACTATAAACACCCGCCCAAGCAACACTAATCAATCCCTCTAACATAACCAACAAAACAAAAAACACTTTAAATACATTTCTAAAAAGAAGAGTCACGGTCTAAAAAACTAAAAGCGCGGACTGGGACTCGAACCCAGGAAAACTTCCTCTGCAGGGAAGCGCAGTAGCCGCTGTGCCATCCGCGCACAAAACTAAACACAAATCCCTCTATTTAAAATTAATTGTTAGCATATTTCTACAACCTTATTATCTCTCAAACGGCCCTGACAGGATTCGAACCTGCGACTTTCAGCTTTCTTCTTTTCTCCAGAAAAGGAGAATAAAGGAAATTCCTTCCTATTTAGAAGGCTGACACTCTATCCAGACTGAGTTACAGGGCCAGATTATATTTAATACAAAAAATCCAGCTTTAAAACCTTTACTAAACATCGATACTATCAAAATCCTTAACTAAAACCGAATCCGGAAAAAATTCTTTTGCCTGACCTAAAATATCTTTCAAATTTGCCTCATACCTCTGGCTCACATGCGTTAAAACCAATTTTTTTACCTTTGCCTTCTTTGCAATCTTAGCGGCGTCGACAACCGTCATATGATTATGCTCCAAGGCTTTTTCTTTTAACTCAGCCCCAAAGGTGGATTCTGAAATAAAAAGATTAGCATTTTTTACAAATGGAACAATTCTTTCATTAACGGTAGTATCCAAAACAACAGATATCTTCAAATCGTCTTCGACATACGTCAAATCTTTGGCTAAATATTTTTTATCCTTATATTTAATATTCTTTCCTTTTTTTAATTCCTGTAAATGCGGCCCAGCATCAATTTTTAATTTTTTTAATTTTACCTTATCTATTCTTCGCTGCCCAACCTTTACAAAAGAATATGCATTGCAATAACATCCATGACTCATCTCTTCAGCCTCCAAATAAAAATATTCCCCAGTAAAAAATTTACCCTTAACTTCTTCAACTTTAATCTCATATTCGCATCTAAAGGGAAAAGTATCAAGGAGCTTTCTAATAAATTCTTTTATTCCCTTTGGTCCATAGATATTAAGAACTTTCTTATATCCACTAACAGCCAATGTTTGCAATATTCCACTGAGTCCCAAAACATGATCCCCATGCAAATGCGTAATAAGAATTTTCGTAATTCTGCATGGATTAAGCCTAGCTATTCTAAACTGCCTCTGCATTCCTTCGCCACAATCAATCAAAATATTTTCCTCGTTATAATTAACAAGTATCCCGGTATGATTTCTTTTCACACTTGGTATCTGATCCGCAGTTCCTAAAAAAGTAACTCTTACCATAATTTCTAGATGAAAAAATTCTTTAATAAGTTATTGATTGCAATTTCCCCAAAGATTAAAAACACAAAATACTATACTATTAAATGAAGTACTTAGAATTAGCAGAATTATATGAAGAGGCAAACAACACAACAAAGAGATTAAAAAAAACAGAAATACTTTCAAAATTTCTAAAAAAACTGTCTATCAAAGACAGCTACGTACTATACCTAATTTCTGGAGAAATTTATCCCGAATACGACGAAAGAAAAATAGGTATATCAAATCAACTAACAATTAAAGCCATCTCAAAAGCAACAGGAGCAAACATAAAGAGAATAGAAAAAGAATGGAAAAAAATAGGAGACATAGGCCTTGTAGCACAACTTTTAATTTCATCAAAAAAACAATCTACACTTCACTCAGAAATATTAACAACAAAAAAAGTAATTGATAATCTAAGAAAATTAACAACACTTATCGGAATAGGAACTGTAACAAAAAAAATATCCCTAATAACCGAACTTTTAACTTCAGCAAAACCACTCGAAGCACTTTATATATCAAGAACATTAATTGGAGACTTAAGAATAGGAATTCAAGAAAGCACTATAAGAGAAGCTCTCGCAAAAGCATTTTTTCCCAAAAAAGAAAACGCTCCAGAGGTAATTCAAAGAGCAATAGATAAAACGAATGACTTAGCAAAAGTTTTTGAAATATCAAAAAAAGGAAATTTACATGAGCTAGAAAAAATGAAACTAGAAGTTGGAAAACCAATCAAGGCTATGTTGGCACAAAAAGCAACGACAATAAAAGACGGATTCAAAGAACTCGGAACCCCTTGCGCAGTGGAATACAAGTATGACGGATTTAGATTATTAATACACAAACAAGGAGAGAAAATATCTCTATTCACAAGAAGTCTAGAACACGTAACAAATCAATTTCCAGAAGTTACAGAATATATTAAAAAATATATCAAAGGTGAATCCTTTATTTTAGACTCAGAAGCAGTGGGCTACAATAAGAAAACAAAAAAATATACCGATTTCCAAGCAATCTCTCAAAGGATAAGAAGAAAACACCATATAGAGAAGCTGCAAAAAGAATTACCCGTAGAAGTTAATGTATTCGACATAATATATTACAACGGAAAATCTCAACTAGATAAACCATTTAAGGAAAGATCAAAACTCGTAAGAAGCATCATAACAAAAAAACCTTACAAAATAATTCCATCAAAACAAATAATAACTAGTAGTGAAAAAGAAGCACAAGAATTTTATAAAAAAGCTCTAAAAGATAATCAGGAGGGCGTCATGCTAAAAAACCTAAATGCCGAATATAAACCAGGAAGAAGAGTCGGACATATGCTAAAAATAAAACCAGATACAAGGGACTTGGACTTAGTAATAACTGGAGCAGAATATGGGACTGGAAAAAGATCTGGCTGGCTATCGAGCTTTATTTTATCATGTAAAAGTAAAACTCAATACCTAGAGATAGGAAAAGTAGGGACAGGTATAAAAGAAAAATCCGGAGAAGAATTATCCTTCGAAGAATTAACAAAAATATTAAAACCTTTAATTGTAAAAGAAAAAGGAAAAAGAGTGGAGATAAAACCAAAAATAATTGTTGCTGTACACTATCAAGATATACAAAAATCTCCAAATTATAAATCTGGATTTGCTCTTAGATTCCCCAGATTTACAGCTATAAGAAAAGATAAGCCACTTTCGGAAATTAATACACTAGAAGAGATAACGCACGACTTTACGCACCAAAAACAAAGCTATATGTACAGCTAACTTCGAGAACGACATTTCTATAAATTTATAAATTGCTTCTACCTAAAAAATATATGAGAGGTGGAACATTATTGGCAATATTTTTTATAATATCTCTGTTAGGTGGAACACTATTACTCCAAGAAATAAAACCCACTGGAAACGCAATTTTATGCACCGCAAATTGGACATGCTCTGATTGGTCAAATTGCATTGGAGGAGAAAAAATTAGAACATGCGTAGATACAAACTTATGCGGCATAACTTTATCGAAACCAAACGAAAAAACAAATTGTGAATCAGGCTGTATACCCAATTGGCAATGCTCAGACTGGACTCCAGAAGAATGTCCAGAAGAAGGCGTTCAGACAAAAAGTTGTACAGATACCAATAATTGTGGTACCGATATTGGACTACCAGAAAGCGTAAAAGAATGCGAACATAAACAAACATACGAATGGCTATTTTATGTAATAGTTACCCTAAACATTCTAACAATATTTTTAATAATAGCACTGATAATTGGATTTTCTATAAAATCGAAAAACCCCCCCCGAAGAATTATCTCCCAACGAGAAATTCCAATTACTCCAAAAATAGAAAGACAAATATCAAAATTACCAAATCAATACCCAAACATTGGCCAAAATCAACCAAATCCAGCTATGAAAAAAAACCATCTTGGACAAAAGCCTAGCAACAACCCACTTAACGACCCCCATACTTTGCCAACACGACAATCTCAAATGTCACAGATGCCAATACAACAAACCCCAAGACCAATATATCCAACCAAAAGCTCTCCAATAAATAATCAAGCTAAACCACCTCAATCAAAACAGCCCACAACAAGTGACATTATGCCAAAAAGCAACGCCCCTAAAAAATTCAAAAGAAAATAAAAAAGCTAAAGCTATACATGAACTCTCAAGAATTCTACCGCGCGAAATTTAATTCGGTAAAACGCCTTTCAAATTAATTATTATTTTTTTAGAGTAGTTGAAGCCGGTGATACAAAAATAATTGTATCTCCTCGAAGAAAAGTAAGCCCAACGCTTCTTTTCATTTCTCCATCTTTCATTTCCTTCGTATTGTCTAAAA
>Ga0075122_10002045_pt1 | contig 13658 bp, 12 predicted proteins | sample AntAceMetag02UKB_FD_69790 | JGI IMG/M metagenome (GOLD analysis project Ga0075122, IMG submission 69790) | Saline lake microbial communities from Ace Lake, Antarctica - Antarctic Ace Lake Metagenome 02UKB | ecosystem: Environmental > Aquatic > Non-marine Saline and Alkaline > Saline | place... | reverse complement strand
ATAGAGAGAAAAAATCGCCAATAATGTCAGAATCCAATAAAACAGATATTCCAGCTTTTGTGTCAATGCGGCCGTTCCTTCCTGGAGTTCAGCGACACGGATACCGGTGCCAATCGTCCAACCCCACGCTTCAAATTTTCGGGTATAAGCGATTTTCAGCTCGGGGTCCTCGGGAGAGTTTGGTTTGTGCCAAAGGTAGTGAGTGTATCCGCCGCCGTCCTGCCCGGCGACTTTGACCATCTCCGGCAGCAACTCTTTCCCCTGATGATTTTTTAACGCCAGCAAGGATTTCCCGACCAGCTCAGGATGCGTGGGATGCATTACCAAATGACCATGCTTTCCAAGCAGCCAGAAGTAATTGTTATGCTCTGATCCATAGCGCATGGTGCTGATTCTCTGTTTGACCCTTTTCTGGGCCTCTTTCAGCGAAATTTCCCCTGATTGAACCCGTTGTTCATATCCCTGGATCAGTTTCCAAACCACCATGGTTAGTTCTCTGACCATCATTTTATGGGATTTGAGGAGACTGCTTTCATGAGTGGGAAGAAGAACAAAAAATACACTGCCTGTGAACAAAATAACGGCCAGGACGGTGGGTAGGATGATGGGTACAATGATGCGTATCCAGTGAGAATTTGACTCCTTAAACAGCATCGTTCTCCTATTTGTGAATTCTTAGATTTTTTGATTTTTATTTTGGTACAGTAACATGTGCTGCGTTACTATTTTTGGATTTTCGCTGCCTTTTCTGCAGGTCGTCCTCAATTTAATGCGGTTTTTCTCTTTAAGTACCTCAACCACCTCTGCACGTGCGGTGATTGTATCTCCAAAATGCACCGGGGCTAAAAATTTGAGATCCTGCTTCATGTAAGCATTCCTGTGGTAATAGAGCTCCCAAAGCCCCTGTGTGATAAACTATCGATTTCGTTCTCCAAGGATCCCTTCATTCTTAAAGGTTTATAAAGATCCGTATACATGACAACCTCCTGTGTGGCGGTTTGAATAAACGACCTCGCTGCCAGTAAGAAGTGAAACTGGCAGCTTCGAATGGGGTATTTAACCCAGGTTGCGCAATAAAAAGGTTACTATTCAGTCTGTAGGCCACCATACGAATGACTACTGATGGGCTGTATATGATTGAAACAATGTCTTAAAATCATAACTATTAGACATTCCGACACAAAATGGGGGATCGCAGTCTAAAAAAACAATTGAGTTCTTTTTGAGCAACCTTTTCACTTCATGTCTTGAAACATTGATATCCTTTAACATACGGTCATCCAAGCTTAATAAATGATTCAGATCCCTTTTCAATTGGGACTGCTTATTAAATTTTTGAAACAGCGCTTGAAGAATCCGGCTTAGTTTGCAGCTCTTAGCTCCAGTCACCTTATGATGATTGGATGCTTTTTGACATGGTAGTGGGATTGTTTCCATTTCTATCTCCCGATTTGCCACTCCACCAATCGATTATGGGGTTACAGACCTTTGAGAGTTTAAACACGAATATATTACCATGGGATTCGTATCCAATTTCCCTATTTTAAAAGTCGCGAGGGATTTGACTTTTGTCTCTTTTGCCGAACATATCCAAAATGATTTGATGAATGGTAACAATACTGTTGCCGTTCTTTTCAACACAGGCAATAATCGATGAATCAATGGTATACTTTGTTTTGTCCTGCCACAAAGTATGCAGAATAATAGGGACGTCTGGGAAACAAAGGCGAATAATCTCGATAATGGGTTCTCCGCTTGAATCTGACAGTTCCGGGTCCAGAACGACCAGATCATACCTGTCTCTGTCTGAGCTCAAGTCGGCAAGCTCACAGGTGTCATTGACCTGAACGACTCGATACCCTTTCCGTCCCAACTCCCGTTCTAAAAACATCCGAATATGTCGGTTACGATCCAGGATTAAAATGGTAAAATTTGATGCCACAGTCACATATCCATATGTCAGGTTTCTGTTTGATGCTCAGGCTCTATTCAAGATTTAATACAGCAACTATTATACCGTAACAGCAACATCTCTGGATAAGCATCTATCAACTTATAAACATGGATTTTTACCCCCATGAGGCGGATTTTCTTCAGATAGTGATTAATTGATGAATGTCAGTTTTTTTATCATCCTGATAAAAAAAAAGCGGTTGCCCATCCACAACTCCCGAGGAGTTGAGCAACTTTATGAACCATCCATTTTTAACCACACGGTTCTTCGAACGTCATTGAGTTTTTATAAGCTGATAAAAATCCTGTCCACAAATCTTGTTATCACAGCGCTATGTCCTATAACCTCAAACAAACACGAATGATGAAAATTGAATACGATTCAGCATGCGCTCCGCCGAGGCGATCATCATTCAAGACATGAGGTCAGAGACTCGTAGCACCGAACAAAACCCATCCTTGCGAGTTTCGCCAGAAGCGACATCCCCAAATCCAGATTCTCTTTTCAAAACAGCGTTGAAAAGAGGGCCCAGAAAAAACCGACCATGATAAAAACAGTCACAAAAATGATGATCAGTGCCTGATACCAGCGGAATCCACAACCCACTACCAGACCGACTCCGATCAGCCACCATTTCCATGGTTCGGTAAACCAGATGAAATAGGGAACCCAGGACGCTAGCAGGGTGACGCCGGAGGAGAGGGAAAAAATGTAAAACAGTCTACTGAACGGCACCCGGCGACCAAACAGCAAGACCATGGTTAGATATCCCAATACGGTGGCAATGAGACTCATTCCCAGAGCGTTGACAAAGTAAATGGCAATCGCTTTCAGTGGATCCGGTGGATTCGTCACGATGTATGAAGCCGCCGTGAAAATCAGGCTAGAAACGATTAGAAAGACCGCCGGTTTTTTAAACTCACCTTTCTCCGCCTGATCAGAGAAATAGCGCCGCGGGTTGTTCAATACACCGGTCAAAGTCCGAAAATAGGTTCTAACTGAAAATATTTCTACTTCCTCCATGGCGTGACCCTGATTATATGACATTTGTCTGGTACAAGATACCCAGGATCAGCATCACGATCGTCAGCACAAATAGAACTTTCCTTTCGGTCTGCACCTTGAAATAGGTTCTGCTGTATCGGTATTTGAACGTATTAACATTTTCACCGTCATCTGCCGCGGGCTTTTTTTGATTCATTTTCATTACCTTATATGTTTGTTCAAGAGGGATGCTATTCAAAGTCGGATCTATCGCAATCATTTTATGAGCGTCCATTCAATAGGCCACAAGAGTGCCAAATCCCCTGAAGATCCAGTAACAGCCGGTGAGAAAAAGCAAAACAATGTTGGCCATGAACCACATGGGAATACCGACTCTCAAGTAGTCCTTCGGTTCCAGGTATCCGCTAGCATAGACAATGGCATTCGGCGGTGTTCCAATGATCAGGCAGTAGGCAAAAGATGACGCTATCGCTGTGCCCATGGCCATGAAAGGTAGAAAAGTGGTTCCGGGGTGGACCAGTCCGGCCATATTCAACGTAATCGGACCAACAGCCGCTGCAGCTGGTCCATCGGCCATCAGATTGGTCAGGATAGCGGTCAATCCGTTGGAAACGGCCATTAATGGCAAGCCTGCGCTCATCCCCAGAGGTGCCAGCAGATCGATCACCGAACGCGCCAGCCAGTAGGCCGCCCCTGTCCCGTCCAGGGTCCTGCCAAAGATAATCGCCCCTGCGTAAAGCCAGACCACACCCCAGTCAACATTCTCCTGGTAGTCTCTCCAGTTAACAACACCAGTCAGCAGATAGGCCACGGCTCCTGCCACTGCAATGACGCCAATACCCGCTCGAATCGGATAAATTCCCAATTGGAAAAACGCCTTTTCGGTAAACCAGCCAAAAACCATCAATACGAAAATAATCAGCGCTATGACCTGTTTTTTGTTCCAGCCCCCCATCTTGTCGATTTCCCTTTTCAGGTGAGTCATGGCGGGTGCCAGTGTTTTAATTTTTGGCTTGAAACGCCAGTTGACCACTATCCAGGTGACCGGAATCATTACAAATACAAAGGGCAGGCAGTAGGTCACCCATTGGAAATAGCCGATATCAAATCCAAACATATCGTTCAGGTAGGTCATCATGACGACATTTCTGGCCCCCCCCGATGGAGCCCCGGGACCGCCAATGTTGCAGGCCATGGCGATGGTAATCATCAGCATTTTGGCCAATTCGGGATCTTCCGGCACATCCGGTGTAAGACTGTTCTGATAGAGCAACATGCCGATGGGAAGAAACATCGCGGCCAGGGCGTGATCTGAGATAAAAGCCGCCAATGGCGAGATAATCAAAAAAATTATCAGTGTGATCCACTTCACATTAGGGGTGGCCAGTTTTTTAAACATCAGCAGGCACATCCGCTTATCCACTCCGGTTTTCACGAAAGCGGCCGCAAACATCAAGCTGCCCATGATAAACCAACAGGCATCGCTCCAGTAGAGCATGGCGACTTGCTGGCGTGACAAGACCCCGGTTGTCACCAGGATGAGTCCAATACAAAAAGCCACCCCGGGCAGCGGGATACACTCGGTTAAAAAGCAAAGCACCACAAACACCCCCATGGCGATGGCTACTTTGATATGCCATGCACCCTTGTCAGCTGCTTTCTTATCCGCTCCGGTCAGCGTTTCATACTTTAAATCGTCTCTTCTTAACTTCAGGGCTCCCTGCATCAGTTTTAAAAAGGCCTCATCGGAAACGTGAGTCTTCATGTGGTGCTGGGCTTTGTTAAAATTTTTCTCGTCCGTATTGATCCCATTTTTCTGACACCATTTATAATCTCTTTTCAGAAAACGTTGGCGACCCAGAGCCCCCATCCGCATATTCTGTTCCATCATCTGTGCAGTCAACAACTGCCACTGTTCCGCTTCCGATGCAGACTGCCGGAACAGCGCCTTGGTTAAATAAGAAACAACGACCTTGGGACCAATGCGATATTCCGTGCCGACATCCTTCATCCCATAAGGGGTCGGCAGCAACAGAATCAGGAAAAAACAGATAACAGGGAGACTGAACATTTTCCAATCCACATACTTGTCATATCCGGTTACTTTCTTTTTTGCGACTGCACTCATAGCTGCTCCTTATTGTTACTCAGCGACTTGTTTGTTATCGTTTCAGTTTAATAAAACATTGCATCTTGCCACCTCATAGTAAGATATTGGCGATTTCAAAAAAGAGTTCCTGCTCCCTGATGACACCAATCACCGCATCGTTTTCCATCACAATGACCCGCCGGGTCTTATGTTTGTACATCAGATCTGCTATTTCCATCAGGTTTGCATCGCCGTCAACCCTTACCAGGATCTCGTTCATGATTTCCCGGACCGGTTTTTGGCCCAGTTTTTGTGTCTGGTCAGTGAAGAGACCCGACCAAAAAAACGATGAATACTGCATGCTGTCGGCCATGGGGGGTTTAGCAGCTGAAAGATATTCGGGTCTGAGTGCCTCGATCAGGTTTCGGGTACTCAGAATCCCAGCCAGGGTATCCCTGTCCTGGTAAACCAGCATAGAGCGGTGTACCGTGTATATCAACCGACTGCTGGCAATGTAACCATCCAGCGATTTCATCAGCACAGAAACGGCCTCCTTCACGGTGGTCTCAGCAGAGATACGGGTATAGTTATCGGCCCGGATCATCAGATCTCTGGCTGATTTTTCCTCTTTTCCCTGGTCATCCTTTTCACGGGAAAAAACAGCCTTGATCTTCTGGCTCAACAGGTCTATATCACAGGGTTTATTCAGGTAATCGTCTGCGCCCAAGGCCAGGGACTCTTTCGCACTTTCAAGATTGCCCTGACCGGTCAGCATAATGATAGAAATATCCGGTTGAATCACTTTGATCTTTTTTAACGCCTGCAAACCGTCCATGCCCCCCATTTGAATGTCCAGAATCACCACATCATGACGGGTATCTGAGATGATCTCCACAGCCTCTTCGCCGCTTGCGGCCATGGTTGTTTCATAACCATATTTATTTAAAATTTTTGAAGTGGTTTCACGAAACTTCTCTTCATCGTCTACCATGAGTAGTTTTATCTTGGTTTCCATTTTTTTCACTCTCCAATAAGAGGATTGGGGAAATTATTCAGATATACAAAAGGGACGTTTTCTGTGTTAATCAGTCCACGCTATTTCATGTCTTTCATGATTTCTTTCATTGGTTTGATGATATTCTTTATCTGAGCCAGTTCCTTCTTTTGCTGTGTCTGTTGGTATTTAAGATGGGCAGCACTAATTTTTAACACCAGGTCATCTAAATCCACAGGTTTCATGAGATAGTCGAATACGCCCGTTTTGAGTCCCTCAACAGCAGCCTCGACGGTTGCATGACCGGTCAGCATGATAATTTCCACTGACGGATGATGCTTTTTTGAAATTTTCAGGGTTTCAAATCCATCTAAAATCGGCATTTGCACGTCCAGAACCATCACGTGAATCAGCATCAGTTTGAGTACATCCAGGGCCTTTGCTCCGTTGACCGCGGTTTGCACACAAAACCCTTTTTTCTCCAAGAACCTTGCTGTTGTCTTCAGAAAGCGTTCTTCGTCATCTACCAGCAGAACTTTGACCTGGTCCATGCTCCTTCTCCTATTGATATGCTTGACGCCTCTTTTTTTATCAGTGAGTGCCCGATGTCCGGCTCAATCGATTAACTGGTTGCTGGAAAACTGACTGTAAAAGTGGTTCCCTCATCAGGGATACTGCTGACATCCAGGTTGCCCCCCATTTTATTCACAATACCGTAGCAAACCGAAAGTCCTAATCCTGTTCCTTTACCAACGGGTTTGGTGGTGAAAAATGGCGTAAATAGTTTTCCCAGATTATCATTGCTGACACCCACGCCATTATCGGCTATCGAAACCCGGGTTTTCCTAACGTCATCCTGTGACACCGACAACTTGATGCTTCCACCGGATGCACCGTGTTTATCTATCACGGCATCAATGGCGTTGTTGATCAGATTGAGAAAAACCTGTTGCAATTGGGCCGGATCACCTTCGATTGGTTTTAGGTTGTGCGGTAGTTCCTGGATAAATTTTATGCCGTGTACACTAGTTCTTTTCTCAACCATAGTCGTTATCTGGGGAATAAATTCTAAGAGGTTGATGCTCGTGGATTCAAATTTGCTGACTCGTCCAAACTTTAGAATCGCCTGGGTTATTTTCGCACAACGCTCCACCTGCAGATCGATCTGGTTCAGGGAATCAACCACTTCTGCCATGGTGTTTGTTTTTTCAGTCCCTGTTTCATCCACCTGTTCATTGAGATTTAGTTCGATCAGTGTTTTTTCATTCTTAATAATCTGCAGGGGGTTGTTAATCTCATGGGCGAACCCGGTTGCCAATTCCCCCAATTCAGCCAGTCCCGCAGCACGAACCAGCTGAAACCTTAGTTTTTCCTTCTCGGAATCCATCAGTTCCATGCGCCTGACAATATTTGCGGACAACACGACAGATACCAGAATGATAATCAGTGAGCCAATGGCAGTAATCACAATGATAATCGCTGTGGCTGACTGCAGCGCCTGATAAGCATCCGCTTCTTCCTGACGGACTACCAGTAACCAGGAGCGATCATTCAACCAGGTGGTCGCTGTTAAATAGGTCTTGTTATCGGCACTATCCTGGGCAAAGATCCGGATACCGTCATGAAACGAAACAGACTCTCCATTTTCGACTGCTAATTCCATTAGATTTCCGCCGGAACGACGATGGGTCTGTAGACGGCCCTCAGAATTTAAAATATAGGCTTCACCCGTTTTGCCAATACTGACCTGCTCAACCAATGTATTGAAGAAATAAGTATCAATGGTTGCTCTGATGACCCATTTCTGTTTCTTTTCCACTTTGACCATAGCAATCACAAAATGGGGGACTTTCCTGAATCCTTCGTAAACATTGCTGATATAATGCCCTTTTTCCATTACTTCCTTAAACCAGCTTTCATTTCGATAAATTTTGCCGGATAAATCGTACGGTCCGTGATAGTTGACATGTACTCCACGTTGGTTGAAAATCCCGAGGTCCTTGAAAGCACCGGATTTTCTATTCAGAGTTTTAAATACTGCAGGAAGTTTTTCAGAATCGGCTAGTTCCTGGTATGTGTAAACATCCGTTATAAGAGAGAGATCCCCTTGTCTTTCGGCCAAAAATGACTCAATCATTTGTCGATGGTCTGTTATAATGCGCTTCATGGTTGAGGCAGTTGTATTCTGCAGTGAATTGATAAAATAGAAATAACCGGTTCCTAAGGACAATACATATATCGCCATAGGGGTTAATATCATACTGAATAGAATGTATTTTTGTAACCTTTTATAACCGTTTGTAAACATGATTTATAATCCGGTTTGTCAATTTTGTTATTGCATAGTTTGGGTTTAATACCCCGCCGCTTTCACCGGAATAACGAGTGATCCCCTGCTGCTTGCGGCGGGGTAGTTTATTCTGGTAGTTGGTTTATTACTTCAGCAACAAGTATACCGTGATATTATCAACGCTCAACTAAAGCTTAGGCCCTGTAATATTGGGATTACCGAATTGATCGGAATATCCAGTACCAAATCGGCTGTCAGGTATTTTATTCATTTGTAAACAAAATCGACACAAACTAAGGCCGCCCATTCTGCAAACCTTTCTTGAGAATGGGAGACGCATGCCAGATCGATAGAGGTTCATTTTTTGGGGCGATTAATACATTGAATCAGAGTTCAGTACGAAAATCGTCTCACTACCCATAAATTGGTAGAGAGATGCTAAATGAACTGCCAACACCCTCCAGGGACTGCACATCAATGGTTCCACCAAGAGATTCAACAATACTCAAAGAGACACTCAAGCTAAGCCCCGTCCCTTTGCCAACCTCTTTGGTGGTGTAAAAAGGTCTGAATATTTGTCTTTTCTGGTTGAGAGACATTCCTGAACCATTATCTTCAACCGTTATATCGATATGATCATTTTTTTTCTCAGTGGAAATGGTGATGGTTCCCGCTCCAGAAATAGCATCATCTGCATTATTCAGAAGATTCAAGAACACTTGTTTAATCTGGGTCGCATCCAAACGGACCACGGGAAGGTCGGGTTGAAAACGGCGCACGATTTTAATTTCTTCGTTCTTGAAGTCGTGCTCCTTTAACTCGTCTAGGATCTCATCCAGGATTTGATTAACGTTACATGGACCCAGCCTTGGCTCACTTTTGAGTCCAAAATTGATGAGTTGCTCAGTAATATTTCTGGCTCTGAAGGCAGCATCGGTAATGATTAGCAGTTCTTCAAGAAATTTTTGCGGATTCTGTTCTATGTTGAATTCGGGGTTGAGAAGGTCCTGGATAATTCCACATCTAGCAACAATGATAGCCAAAGGATTGTTGATTTCATGAGCGACTCCGGTTGCCAGTTCGCCAATTGAGGCGAGTTTTGACGCATGGAAGAGTTGAAACTGTAATTCATCACGCTTTTCAGCAATGATCCGAACGCGATGAATCAGATTTTTTACTGCAAACCAGGTACTGATCAGAATCAAGAAGAAGATGATCATCACCAGTAGGATCGTCAGGGCATGATTGTTTCGACATAGCCAACCATAAAAAACGGTTTGGCCCCGGGTCACGATAAGTATTTTGCAGACATGATTGAACCATGAATATCCAATCAACACAAGCAGCCCATAGGGCAGCAGCAGAATGCCTGAAATACTGATAAAAAGCTGATTCCGAACCTTTTCAAAGTTTTCCATTCTGCGGATATTTTGTTCATTGATACTTTTTCTTTTAGTAATGGTCTCCTCAATTCTTTCGGCAATATCATCAATATCCACCGGTTTTCGTAAGTAATTCGCCGCCCCCAACCTTACACCTTCAACTGCGGTTTCTATCGTGGCCTGACCGGTCAGCATGATGATTTCAATCAGGGGAAAATCATGCTTTATTCTTCTTAAAGTTGATATCCCATCCATATTCGGCATCTTGACATCCAGGATAACCAGTTCAATATGAAGTTTTTTTAATTTTTTAAGGGCTTCCATACCACTTGATGCCGTTTCTATATGGTAACCCCTTTTCTCCAACAATTTCTTTGTCGTCATCAGAAACCGCTCCTCGTCATCTACCAGCAATATGTTTATGTCTGTCATGTCAGCTACCGATTCTTCATTTTTGGGGGATCTTTATCGTATTAAGATCATGCTTTCTGCACAATGGATGTATAATCCGCAACTTCTATACCAGTATTGATCATCGTAGTGAAATATGTGTGTGGGACAGTTCTCAGTTTTGATAGGCTCTGCGGAATAGCAATCTGAGAGGAGTTATCCGCTTAAGGGCAGGTGACGCTACGCGGATGGTTTGAATACCAACCCTTTCATCAGGGTTAAAGCAATCCCAAATACCTTTTACACAATGTAAAAAATATCGACACACACCAATATTTTTTAACCCTCATAATATCTTCAGGGTTATAAATATTTACATAATTTTAATTAGTTACGATTATTTTAAGGAGGTTGTTGTTCCCGGCATCATAATTGTAATTTGGTGATGTGAGTCCTTTTGCGCGCACGGGTATTGTCTCGCCAGCAGTATAAACACACTGTTGTTAGGAAAAACTCGAAGCGGTCCATTTGATATGCAGGTATAGATTGTTTCAATTTAAGTGAGGAGAAAAAATGAAAGTCAGGGTGTTGTTGGTTGATGATGAAAAAGATTATATCAATTCGTTGTCCAAACAACTTGTGGTTAGGAATTTTGATGTGACTGCCGCGTATAGTGGAGACGAAGCCATCAATTTAATAAGCAAAAACACCTTTGATGTCGTCATACTCGATGTGTTAATGCCGGGCAAAGACGGAATTGAAACTTTTAAGGAAATTAAGAAAATTGATTCTTCAGTCCAGGTTATTATGCATACAGGACATGCAAAAGTCGATTTTGCGATCAATGGGCTGGAAAATGGTATTAATGATTATATTATTAAACCAATTGCGATTGATGAACTTGTAGAGAAAATTATTCTGGCTGGAAAACGAAAAACAATCATTAAAGATCGCGATTAATAAAAAAAAGAAAGTATGAACAGCCAAATTGACCCAAGCAGCTCACAACAGAGTGAATATATAGCAAATCATAACCACACCGATGCGACTGACCAATTTTATAAAAACCTGAGATTTAAGCTTACTGTGGGTCTCTTGGTCGCCTTTGCAATTCCCTATGGTACGCTTGCAATATTTTTTCATTTCCAATTCAACCAGGTCCTCAATGAGACAGGCAAACTCCACCTTGTCTCATTGTCTGAAAGCCAGAGGAACACGGTTGACCTTTTTCTGCAGGAACGAGTTATCAATCTCTTCAGCCTGTTCCATAACCCAAATTTCAGTGTAAACACCCGTGACGCAGATATTAACGCTCTATTGGTAAATCTGAAACAGGCCAACAACACGTTTGTTGATCTTGGATTTTTAAATGCCCAGGGAATACAAGTCAATTACGCTGGACCCTATTCCAATCTGCATAAAAAAAACTATAGCAACGAAACCTGGTTTAAAGCTTTAAAAGATGGGGAAAAAGACTATCATATCACTGATATCTATCTTGGATTCAGAAATAAACCCCATTTTACGATCGCCGTTAAACGGGTTATTAATGAGCAGACTTTTATCATCCGCTCCACTTTGGACCCTGATCAATTCTATCGCTTCCTGCAGACCATCAATAAAGCTCAGGGAGTTGAATCAATGCTTGTCAACATCCAGGGGATCTATCAAGTGGTTGGACCCAATATCGGAAAACCTTTCCAAAAGAGTCTCAATGCACCGGATATGACGAAAGCCTCTGGTGTAAAAGAGATCAAAAGAAATGGCGATACCATACTTGTCGCACATTCCTGGCTTAAAGAGACAAACTGGGTTTTGCTCGTCAGACAGCCCCTGGGGATAGCATACGCTAAAATGCATACCACCAGACGAATTATTACAACGATATTGGTGCTTGTCCTCATCATTTTTGCGGGAGTCATATTTCTGACGACGAATATGCTGATCAATTATGCCCAAGATGCGTCTGAAAAAAAAGATGAAATGCGTCTGCAACTGGTACATGCCACCAAGCTGGCGTCGATTGGTGAAATGTCTGCAGGGATCGCCCATGAAATCAACAATCCACTAGCCATTATCATTGCAACCAGCGGTGTTGTCAGAGATTTTTTCAATCCCGAGTTTAAGCTTGAACATACCCCCAAAGATATCAATAAAGAGCTTGATATACTGGATGCTGCTGTTTTTCGGGCCAAAGGCATCACCAGCAAGCTGCTCGAGTTCGGGAGAAAAAATACGCCGCGTCTTGTCTATAGTGACATCAATCATATCTTGGACGATGTGATTAATGGTCTGATCGAACGCGAATTCAAAGTCATCGATATTAACTTCGTTCGAAAATATGATCCTGATATTCCCAAAGTACTGATAGATCCCGATCAGATCAGCCAGGTGCTGTTGAATTTGGTAAATAACGCGGGCGATGCCATTGAGGGTCCCGGCACGATCACCCTGACGACAAAATATGAAAGCGATGTCGTTAAGATTATGATTACCGATACCGGAAAGGGGATGTCGATTGATCAACTTAAGCAGATATTCATTCCTTTCTACACAACTAAGGAGGTGGGAAAGGGGACCGGCCTGGGTCTCGGAATTTCTTTAAACATCATTGAATCCATGGGGGGGGCTATTGATGTCCAAAGTATGGAAAGGAAGGGAAGCACTTTTATGGTATCGCTGAAGCATCAGCTCCCAAGAAATGAGAACAGCATCTAGAAAATTACTGAATGCGACCGCTTTGTACTATATTATTAATCCCTCTAAAGAATTAAAGGGAGTTTTTTAAGATTCGTTTTTTAAAGCATATGGAGTTCGGTTATGGAAAAAGCATTATCTTCGGGACAGAAAACAAGGGTTTTATTGATTGATGACGAAGATCGGTTTCGGCAGGCGTTGGCCCAGCAACTCGGCCATCGTGGGTTTGATGTCATGGATGTGGATAATGGTGAAGATGCCATAAAAATCGTCCGGCATGACAACCCTGAGGTAGTGATACTCGATCAAAAAATGCCCGGAATGGATGGGATACAAACCCTTAAGGAATTGAAAAAAATTCGATCCGAAGTTCAGGTAGTCATGCATACCGGTCACGGCAGTATAGAATCGGCGCGATTGACAGGCAAACATGATGTTTTTGCCTATGTCGAAAAACCCTGCGACATCGACAGTCTGATTGATGTTATCAATGAAGCTACAGCCGAAAGGAAGCGTGCGCTAGCCCGGCATGAAATCCCCGATATTAAAAGAAGTAATTTTAAGGAATGGATCATTGGGGTACCAAATGCACGGCCTGGTATTATTCTACTGGGGATCCTGCTCTTTGCTCTTATTTCCCTGATGCCCACACCCCCCCAGCTGGAGAAATATTTAACTTCCGCAAAAACAGGGAAAATCGGTGAAGAAATAGCAGGATATGCCGAATATCGGAAGATGAAAATAGGAGAGACCATTGCTGATTACTACGGTATAAAAGCCAAGCTTTACGATAAAATCGATACGGAAAATGGTGGGGTTGAGATCCAACCCTTTGATATTAAAAAAATTGCCTTTAG
>Ga0075122_10002044_pt1 | contig 13659 bp, 12 predicted proteins | sample AntAceMetag02UKB_FD_69790 | JGI IMG/M metagenome (GOLD analysis project Ga0075122, IMG submission 69790) | Saline lake microbial communities from Ace Lake, Antarctica - Antarctic Ace Lake Metagenome 02UKB | ecosystem: Environmental > Aquatic > Non-marine Saline and Alkaline > Saline | place... | reverse complement strand
GGAGATCATTTTTCTAATTTAGCAACAAGAAATATTCTTTCAATTTCCACGATACAAACATCACGAGGTATTATTTACGATCGAAATTACAATCAACTAGTTTATAATGCCCCTCAATACAACCTCTATTTTAATAAAAGAAAAATATCAGCTGTGAAAGAGGATGTTTTTAGAAACGTTGCTCAAATAATTGAAAAAACGGACGAAGAGATTATTTCTGCAATTAATAAAAATACCTCATCAATTATTACCATTAAGAAAGATTTGACTCACGAAGAACTTGTTCAATTGGAGGCAAGAATTGATAACTTAACCGGGTTTAATATTGCGAGCACAACCGGTAGAGATTATAAAGATGGAGAAATATTTTCGCATATCATCGGTTACATTGGTAAAATAGACAGAGGAACTTTACGTGAAAATCCAGAGAAGTACACAATTCATGATTATGTTGGGAAAATGGGGATTGAAAAATACTGTGAAAATTACTTAACTCGAGTTGGAGAAAAAATTAAAACAGAACGTGACGCAGCGGGTAATATTATTTCTGAAGAAGTTGTTGATTTGGCGCATGGTGGTGAAAATATTGTTTTAACGATTGACGCAGAATTACAAAAAATTGTTGTTGAAAAGACCAAAGCAAAACTTGAAGAAATCGGATCAAGAAAGGCTTCTGTTATTATCTTAAATCCAAATACAGGGGAAATTTTATCACTAGCAAGCATTCCTACTTATGATAACAATTTGTTTCAAAAGAATACCAGTCAGGATATTTTTACGGACCTTTTCCAAAATGAAGATGGACTCTTTATTAATCGGGTTATTTCCGCGGGTTATCCAACAGGATCTGTTATTAAGCCGCTTCTCGCAGCAGCAGCACTTGAAGAGGGAATTATAACTCCAGAAAAAAGAATACATAGCCCTGGATATATATCAATTCCGAATCCGTGGAACCCTTCGGAACCTACAATCTTTCGTGATTTTCAAGCCCATGGTTGGAGGGATATGAGGGAGGCGATCGCTGTTTCTAGTAATGTCTATTTTTATGCAATTGGCGGAGGGTATGAAGACCAAAAAGGATTAGGAGTAGAAAAAATAAGACACTATCTTTCTCTTTTCGGATGGGGTGAAAAAACAGGAGTCGATCTTTTTGGAGAAAAAACAGGATTTATTCCTTTCCCTGAGTGGAAAAGAAGCTCATTGAACGATCTATGGCGTATTGGTGATACGTATAATTTATCAATTGGACAAGGATATCTTTCAACAACCCCCTTACAAGTTGCTGTATCATTTGCAACATTAATAAATGGAGGAAAAGTTCTTACCCCCCATATCATTAAAGAAATTATTGACGACGAAGGAAATGTTACAGAAAAAAGAAGCCCCAAGGTCATAAGAGAAGGATTTATATCGTCGGAGAACTTAAATGTTGTGAAGGAAGGAATGAAACAGACAACAATTATTGGTACCGCCCGTTCTTTACAAACACTACCAGTTGATTCTGGTGCCAAGACGGGAACCGCCCAAACATCAAAAACAGGAATTTACCACAACTGGGTTTCTGCTTTTGCTCCCTACGATAATCCAGAAATTGCAATTACTGTTATTATTGAAGAAGTCAGAGGAGTTACACCTGTTGCAACACATCTTGCTCGTGATATACTAATAGAGTATTTTTTGTCGAAAAAAAGTGAATAGTAGCATTATTTTACCTAAAAACATGAAAAAATATTTTACAAAAGAGGGGATTGAAAAATTAAAAAAAGAGCTTTCATATCTCGAAAAAGAAAAAAGAAAAGAAGTTGCTAATCAATTAAAATTTGCTGCTTCTTTTGGAGATTTAAGTGAAAATTCGGCTTACGATGATGCGAAAAATGAACAGAATATCTTAGAAATTAAAATTTCTAAACTAAGAGAAACTATTAAAGAAGCAACGATTTTTGAATCAAGCGATGTTAAAGACGTTGTTCAGATAGGAATGAAGATTAAAGTTGAGAATGGTGGGAAAAAAAGCATAATTGAAATTGTCGGTGGCACAGATTCAGATCCTTTTTTTGGTAAAATTTCGTGTGACTCTCCAATGGGAAAATCTTTTTTAGGTAAAAAGAAGGGAGATCTTTGTATTGTACGGACTCCATCTGGAGAAAAGAAGTTTAAAATATTAAAAATTATTTAAAAATGAATAGAAAAGAAGAAATTCGTCAAAACAGAATTAAAAAAATTGAAACATTGAAGAACATGGGAGTTCTTTCCTACCCCGGAAAAACTAGTAGAACTCATCCTATCCTAGATGCAGTTAAAATTTTTGATTCTCTTTCTAAAAAAGAGGAAGAGTTGATTCTCGCAGGACGTGTTAGATCTTTTCGCGAGCATGGCAAGTTAACATTTTTTACTATCGAAGATGGTACGGGAGAAATTCAAGGATTAATTTCTGAAGAACAAATCGGCAGAGACGCTTATGATTTATTTCTACAAATTATAGATATCGGAGATTTTATTGAAATTCGCGGAATATTTTTTACCACTAAAAAAGGAGAAAAAACATTGAAAGTTGCGGATTATAAAATGCTTGCTAAGAGCATCCTTCCTCTCCCTGAAAAGTGGCATGGATTAAAAGACGAAGACGAGAGATTTAGAAAACGATACTTAGATCTTATTTTTAACAAAGATGTTCGAAAGAAGTTTGAAATTAAAGCAAAAATAATTAAAGCAATTAGAAGTTTTCTAGATAATGAAGGATTTGTTGAGGTAGAAACATCAGTCTTACAAACAATCTATGGTGGAGCAGAAGCAAAGCCATTCAAAACAAAAATCAATGCTTTTGATCTTGAAACATACCTGAGAATTTCTCTGGAGCTTGATTTGAAAAAACTTATTGTCGGAGGATTTGAAAAGGTCTATGAAATTGGAAGAGTTTTTCGTAACGAAGGGGTTGGGAGAATGCACAACCCAGATTTCACAATGCTTGAATTTTATTGGGCGTATAGTGATTACAAGGAGTTGATGAAGTTAACTGAAAGAATGTTTTCCTCACTCTTAAGTGATGTTTTTGGGCAAGAAGTAATTGTTTATGAAGGGAAAGAAATTAACTTTAAATCTCCTTGGCCAAGAGTTGAGTACGATGAACTTGTCAAAAAACATACAAATCTTGATATAAACGATCTAAGTCGAGACGCTCTTTATAAAGAGGCTTTAAAGTTGGGCGTTAATGTTGATAAAAGCTTAAGTAAACCAAAAATTGTTGATGAAATATACAAGAAACATTGTCGTCCAAAAATTTGGGAACCAACGTTTGTGATCCATCATCCCGCGGATTCTAAGCCTCTCGCAAAACCACTTGATGATGATCCTTCAAAACTTGCTTCTTTCCAGCTCATTGTAGCTGGGGGATGGGAAGTTATTAATGCATATTCGGAACTAAATGATCCACTCTTACAAAGAAGTATATTTGAAGAACAGGAAAAGTATTTTGAAGAAGGAATGGAAGAAGCACAAAGAATGGATACTGACTTTATTAATGCCTTGGAGTATGGAATGCCTCCTACTGCAGGTTTCGGCATGGGGATTGATAGAATAACTAGTCTTTTTACAGACTCTCACTCTTTAAGAGAGGTTATCCTTTTTCCAACAATGAAACCTCGTGATAAAGAGTAATTCCATGAAAAGAGAAAAGGCACTTCTTTTGGTAAAAAAATATGTCAAGAATGAAAACAGCATTAAACACATGCTGGCGGTTGAGGCGGTAATGGGGGAGTTAGCCAAAAGATTTGATGAAGACGAAGATTTGTGGAGTATCGCGGGTCTGGTTCATGACATTGATATGGAAGTTGTTGATTATCGTAAAAACCCGGAATTTCATGGGAAAAAAGGAGCGCTAATCTTAGAGAAAGAAGGATTCCCTTTTGAAATTATTAATGCAGCTGTGGCGCACAACAAGGAGACGGGTAAAGAAAGAGTAACATTACTCGAGAAGGCAATATATTGTGCGGATCCGCTAACCGGCCTTATAGTTGCAGGTGTTTTAATATCACCATCAAAAAAAATTAAAGATCTTTCAGTAAATTCTGTGCTAAAAAGGTATAAAGAAAAATCTTTTGCTCGAGGAGCGGAAAGGGAAGTGATTAGTGCCTGTAAAGAAATAAATCTTACTCTCGAAGAATTTATCAAAATTGGCCTTTTGGCAATGCAAAAAATAAGTAATGATCTAGGGCTTTAAATGGAAATAAAAGAGAATAATTCGAAAGAAGAGTGGGAAGATTTTTTAGCAACACAAAGATGTGTTTTTTTACAGTCAACTTTTTGGGGAGATTTTAAAGAAAGATATCAGAAAGTAAAAAGAATTGAAGCGAGAAAGGATGGCAAAATTATCGGAGTTTGTCAGTTTTTTGAAGAGAAGTCTTTTTTTGGAAATTATTTATATATTCCATTCGGTCCGGTTTCTGAGCTTCAGGAAGTTCGCGAAAAGCTTCTTGAGACAATTTTAAAGTATGGAAAAGAAAGTAAAAATATTTTTTTGCGAGTAGAACCACTTTATGATATTAAAAAAGGAAAAATTCAATTTTCTCGCGTACAACCACAAAAAACACTAATTTCAAAGATTAACAAACCAACCGAAGAGATAATGAAAGAGTTTCACAGCACAACACGTTATAATGTGCGTTATGCCAAAAGAAAAGAAGTTGTAGTCAAGAAAGGAGAATCTGTTGATTCATTTTATGGTCTTTTAGTAGAAACTAAAAAAAGACAAAGATTTTCAAGCTATCCAAAAGAATATTTTGAAAAACTTTTAAATGTAAAAGGAGTAGAATTAGTTTATGCTTTATATAACGATAAAGTAATTTGTGCGATAATTTTAATTTACTTTAACAAAACAGTAACCTTTTTACATTCTGCTTCTGATTATAAAATGAGACATCTTAAGGCTCCCGCTCTCCTTCGTTTTGAGTCAATTGAACGTGCAAAAGAGAAAGGGTGTATTAATTATGATTTTTGGGGGTTTGATGAAAAACGTTTTCCAGGAGTTACTGATTACAAAAAAGGGTTTGGAGGAGAAGAAGCAATCTATCCTCTTGGAAAAGATTTTCCAATCAGAAAAATTTCTTATTTAATTTATAAATTAGCTACACAGATTAAAAGAAGAATAAAATGAAAGTACTACTTAAGCCAATACTGAAAATTATTACTATTTTGATTATCAAAAAATATCAGCCTCTGATTATTGCGGTTACGGGAAGTGTAGGAAAAACATCAACAAAAGATGGAATTTATACTTCTTTTTCAAATCTTTTTAGTATGGAAAAAAGCGTGGGAAATCTAAATACTGAATTTGGAGCTCCACTTGTTTTTTTTAAGGTGAATAAAAGCGGAGAAAATTTGAAAGAATGGATCCTGATTATTCTCAAAGGAGTGTGGTTACTTTTTAAAAAAAATAAAAATTATCCCAAAATTATTGTAGTTGAGCTTGCAGCCGACAAACCCGGAGATATGGGTTATTTTGCAAAATTTATTTGGCCCGACATAGTTGTTGTAACAGCGATAGGGGATGTCCCGGTTCATATTGAATTCTATAAAAGTTCCGGAGAAGTAGCACAAGAAAAAGAAAAAATAGTGAAAGCGCTTAAGAGCGAAGGAGTAGCCATTTTAAACTATGACGATCCACATGTTTCCAAGATGAAAGCGAAAGAAAAAATTACATTTGGCTTTAAAGATGGCGCGGATGTTTTAATTAAAAAGTTTGAAACGAAATCATTTAATGGTTCGTCCTTAATTTTAGAATATAAAAAACAAGAATTTCCGCTTTTTTTGTCATGTTGTATCGGCGATTCATTCGCATATATAGCAGCATCAATATTTGCTGTTGGAGTTGCGTTGGGAATTAATCTCGAAAAAATTTCTGAAATGATTGAAAAAATTCGTCCAGTAAAAGGTAGGCTTATGGTAATAAAAGGCATTAAAGAAACAATGATTTTAGATGGTAGCTATAACGCTTCTCCTTCTTCTACGATGTCTGCTCTAAGAACACTTAGAGAGATTGAGGGGAAAAGAAAGATTGCGGTTCTTGGAGATATGCTAGAGCTTGGTAAGTTTTCTGTTGAGGAACACAAAAAAATAGGAAAATTTGCAAAAGAAGTTGCAGATTATATTATCACGATAGGTACATGGAGCGAGGAGGTAAAGAAAGCGGCTATTCAAGATAATTTAAAGAGAGAAAACGTTTTTGCTTTTAAAAATACAGAAAGTGCAATTAAAAAAATAGAGGAGATTATTTGTAAAGGAGATGTCATTTTAGTAAAGGGATCACAGGGAGTTAGAACTGAAAAAATTGTTTTTTCGATTATGCGTGATCCAGAAAGAGCAGAAGATTTGCTTGTAAGACAATCTACTTTTTGGAAAAGAAAATAAAATATGCAAAAGAAAAAAAGTTTAAGGAAAAAACATTGCGCTAGAAGAAAGAAATCTTTTTTTGAAAACAATATAATTTATGGAGGACTTTTCCTTCTTTTTCTTTTCTTTTCCGGAATTTATTTATTTTTATTTTATCCCTTCTTTCAAATAAAATCTGTTTCGATTGGCAAATATGAAAATATTGATGAAGAAAAGTTGACTGATTATATTAATAAAAAAGCCGAAAGGAAATTTTTATTTTTAACCTCAAAAAGCATTTTTCTTTTCTCAGAAACAAAAATTAGAAATGATGTTCTCTCTGAGGTATCGGTAATCAAGAATATTTCGGCGGAAAAAGTTTTCCCAGGAGAAATAAAAATTAGCTTAATTGAAAGAGTCCCTGTAGCTATTTGGTGTAGGGATTATAATACAAAGCATTGTTATTATATAGATAAAGAAGGTATCGCTTTTCAAAAAATTAATGATATTAAAAAAGGATTAATTTTAATTATCAAAGAAAAAGAATATTTTTTGGGAGAGGTGGTGGTTAGCGAAGATTACATAAATAAAATTTTCTTTTTAATAAACGAGTTTAGAAAAATAAATACAAGCTTAAATCATATTAATCTTGGAAAAGAAGATACTATAGAGTTGATTACGAAAGAGGGTTGGAGTGTTTTATTTTCTATAGAAAACAACGAAAATGAACTGAAGAATCTAAAACTTATTCTAGAAAAACTTGGCGATGATAAAATAAAAAATCTTGATTATATCGACCTGAGATTTGGAGATAGAATATACTACAAGTAAAAGTTATCTATTAGCACTCTTGACAAATGATTGCTAATTTTTTATTATTGATTGAAAATGTATGGAAGAATTAACAGAGAGACAAAAAAATATTCTGGAAATTGTTATTCGCGAATATATCGAGAGTGCTCTTCCTATTAGTTCAAAGTATATTGAAGAAGAGTATGAAATGGGGGTTTCTCCCGCAACAATTCGAGGAGAGCTTTATACATTAATTGAAAGAGGATATCTATATCAACCACACACTTCTTCTGGAAGAGTTCCAACCGACAAGGGTTATCGTTTTTTTGTTGATCTTTTAAACGAAAAAGAAATTAAAAGACTCGAAAATAAAGTTATTAGAGATGTTAGGAAAATGCAACAAGAGGTTGAAGGAAAAGTTAGATTTATGAGAGAGTTTACAAGGTTTTTAGCACATACTTCTTCTAATCTTACTCTCTCTTATTTCCCCAGAGAGAACATTTTATTAAAAGAGGGGTGGAGAGAAGCGTTAAGAGATCCAGAATTTGATGATGCACAGAGAGTGAGAGATTTTATGGGAATGATCAATGATTTTGAAGAAAATATTGACTTGTTTCTTTCAAACAACAGACCAGAATGTGTTCGTATTTATATCGGAAACGAGGCGCCATTTTCAAAGAAACATGATTTTAGCATTCTTGTTGCTTCTTGCAAAATATTAAAGAAAAAAGGCATGGTTGCGATTATGGGGCCAAAAAGAATGGCTTACGATAAAAATATACAGCTTATGGGATCTATTATAAAAATGTTAGAAGAATAAAAATGAAGAAAAAAAAGAAAAACAACGAAGTTGAGATTTTAAAAAAAGAAAACGAAGAATATCTTGATGGATGGAAAAGAGCGAAGGCAGATCTTTTAAATTATAAAAAAGATGAATTAAAAAAAGTAGAAAGGATGGTTTTTCGCGAAAAAGAAACTCTTTTCAAAAAAATTATTTTGATTCTAGATAATCTTGATCGAGCTGAAGAAGAAGTAGAAAAAAGAGGAAAGAATGGTGAAATTATTGAAGGGTTTTTAAAAATAAAAAAACAATTAGTTGATTTCTTAGAAGAGGAGGGGATAAAAGAAATGGAAACCCTAGGGAAGGAGTTTGACCCTTTTTATCATGATGCTATCGAGGTAAGTGAAGATGAATTGATGGGATCTGGGAAGATCATTGAAGAATACGAAAAAGGATATTTATATAACGATGAAGTTGTTAGGCCGGCAAAAGTAAAAGTAATTAAATAAAAAAAGGTTGTATTATTAGATTATTAATTTAGAAAACTATGGGAAAAATTTTAGGAATAGATTTGGGAACCACTTTTTCCGCAATGGCATTTGTGGAGGGAGGTGAACCAAAAATTATTGAAAACAAAGAAGGGGGAAGAACAACTCCGTCCGTTGTTGCGATTAGCAAAAAAGGAGAGCGTTTAGTTGGAATTATTGCAAGAAGACAACAGGTTACCAATCCAGAAAATACTGTTTTTGCAGTTAAAAGACTTATTGGTAGAAGATTTGACGATAAAGAAGTACAAAACGAAAAAGGAAATCTTTCTTATCAAATCAGAAAAGAAGAAAAAGGAGAAGGAGTTGAGATTAAACTTGGAGATAAGTGGTACAAGCCAGCTGAGATTTCGGCAATGATTCTTCAGAAGCTAAAAAAAGACGCTGAAGAGAAAATCGGAGAAACAATAACCGATGCGATAATTACATGTCCAGCATATTTCGATGATGCACAAAGAAAAGAAACAAAAGTTGCTGGAGAAATCGCAGGTTTTAATGTTCGTCGAGTAATTAACGAACCAACCGCGGCAGCGTTAGCTTATGGTTTAAATAAGAAGAAAGATCACCAGATAGTTGTTTATGATTTTGGGGGAGGTACTTTTGACATATCAATTCTTGATGTTGGTGATGATACTATCGAAGTTAAAGGAACTGGAGGTGATAGCTACTTAGGTGGAGAAGATTTTGATAACCGTATTGTAAAATGGGTAATTAAAAGCTTTAAGGGCGATTATGGGCTTGATTTGTCAAAAGACCCATTGGCACTCCAAAGACTGAAAGAAGAGGCTGAAAAGGCCAAAAAAGAGCTTTCTACGACGATGCAGACCGACATTAACATTCCATTTATAACTTCAGACGAATCTGGTCCAAAACATCTAAACTATGTACTAAGCAGAGCGAAGCTAGAATCATTGGTTGAAGACCTTATTGAACGATCTATCGAACTTTCGAAAAAGGTGGTTGCAGACTCTGGAATTAAAGTTGAAGATATCGAAGAGGTTGTTTTAGTCGGCGGACAAACCAGAATGCCAAAGATTCAAGAAAGAGTAAAAGATCTTTTTAAAAAAGAACCGAATAAAGAAATTAATCCTGATGAGGTGGTAGCAATCGGAGCTGCAATTCAAGGAGGAATTTTAGGAGGAGACGTGAAAGATATTCTTCTTTTAGATGTTATTCCTCTTTCTCTGGGGATAGAAACTCTAGGAGGGAAAAACACTGTTTTGATTGACAAAAATACTACTGTGCCAACACAGAAAACAGAAACTTTTTCTACTGCGACTGACAATCAAAATTCTGTCCAAATTCACGTTTTGCAAGGTGAAAGAACAATGGCTCAAGATAATAAGTCTTTAGGACAGTTTATTCTAGATGGTATTCCTCCAGCTCCGCGTGGAGTTCCTCAAATTGAAGTTTCTTTTGATATTGATAGCAACGGAATACTTAGTGTTTCTGCAAAAGACAAAAGCACAGAAAAAACGCAATCAATTCGAATCGAAGGTACGTGTGGAATATCTGATGAGGAGGTAGAACGAATGAAAAAAGAAGCAGAAGAATATGCTCAAGCAGACAAAGAAAAAGAACAGTTAATTGATATTAGAAATCAATCAGATCAGATTATCTATAGTACCGAAAAAATATTGAAAGATTCTAGTGATAAAATAGATTCTGAGATGAAAGAAAAATTAGAAAACGCGCTCAAAGAGCTAAGGGAAGTTCAAAAAGAAGAGAATGTCACAAAGATTAAAGAGAAGTTCGATTTATTAAACTCAGTTGCTCAGGAAGTAGGAAGAGAAATACATAAAAAAGCACAAAAAGAAAGTGCTCCACAGGAAGAAGAGTCAAAGAAAGATGACAATGAAGCACAAGAAGGAGAGTATGAAGAAAAAAGCGAGAATTAAAAATTGATAACCACATGGAAGATTACTATACAATTCTTGGTGCTTCGAAAAAAGCAACAAAAGATGAAATAAAAAAAGCTTACCGCAAACTTGCTCACAAACATCACCCCGATAAAGGTGGAGATGAAAAAACTTTTAAGAAGATAAGTGAAGCATATCACGTACTCTCTAATGATAAAAAGAGAGAGCAGTATGACATGTTTGGCAAGTCTGGTCCGAATGCTGGAAGCGGATCTTCTTCGGGTTCTGGATTTGGAGGATTCTCACATGCTGATTTCGACATGAATGATATATTTAGTGATTTTTTTGGATTTTCGAGAGGCGCTAGAAGAAGAACTAAAAAAGGAGAAGATATTGCAATCAAGATTACCACTAAGCTTGAAAAAATCTTTGAAAATGAGGAAAAAGTAATTAGTCTTGAAAGGTTGGCGAATTGTTCGGCATGTGGGGGAAGGGGATACCCTTCTAACATAAAAACAAAAAAGTGTGCAACTTGTAATGGAAGCGGAAAGATAAGAACGGCAATTGGTCCTTTTTCTCAGGTTTCAACTTGTCCATATTGTGGAGGAGAAGGAGAGATTCCGGAAAAAAATTGTAATAATTGTCATGGAGAAGGAAGAGTGAAAGAAAAAAAAGAAATTAAATTTACAATTCCAGCTGGGATACATACCGGACAAACTCTTCGTATCCAGGGAGAAGGAAATTCAGGAAAGAAGGGGACACCTCCTGGCGATCTTCTTGTGGAGATTTTTGTTGAAAACAAAACATCTTTTGAAAGGAAGGGAGATGACCTGTATCACAAAACAAAGATTAATCTTTCACAAGCAACGCTAGGAGACAAAATTGAAATTAATTTTTTAACTGGGAAAAAAATAATATTGAAAATTCCTACCGGAACAAACTCCGGCAAAGTTTTTCGTATCTCTTCAAAGGGAGTTCCTCGAATTTCTGGTTATGGACAAGGAGATCTTTATGTAATTATAGATGTTGTGGTTCCTCAAAAGTTATCTAAAAAACAAAAAGAACTCTTTGAAGAATTAAAAAAAGAGGGGTTATAAACATTTAATTAAATGAAACATTCTTTTGCTGATATAGAGAAAATTATTCGAGAAGAAAAGATCTTCAAAAATCCGGAGATATCGTTTTTCAAAGAAGGATTTGGAAACTATAATTATCTAATTAAGGAGAATGGTAAAAATTTTATTCTACGTGCTAAGAAAAGTACAGAAAAACAATTCAAAGATTCTTTGAAAAATGAATTTACTTTCTTAAGTTTTTTAAATTTTAAGAAAATAGAATTTGTTCCACAAGCTTTATATTATTCTGATAAAAATAATTTCTTATTAGAGGAATTTATTGAAGGAGAAAAAATATCACAGAAAAATTTTAATGAAGAACAGATTAAATTATTTGCAAAACAAATATGTATTCTTTCAGCTTTAAATATCCAGGAATTCAAAAATTTTTGTGAAAATAATAAACTTAAACTTCCCAAAAAATTTAACTTAAAGAAACTACTTGATGTATATGGCTTTGTTAGATTTCATGAAATTAGGAAAGAAAGAATAAATAGAAAATTATTAGCTATAGTCGAAAAAGAACTTTTAAGAATTGAAAAAATAATAAAAAGTTCAAAAATTAATAGAAAACACGGAATTTCTTGGGGTGATGTTCAATCCGAAGTAATCCTCGGAAAAAGTAACATTCTTTTCTTTTATGATTTTGAGCACATGCAAATTTCAACAGAAAATGATTTGGCTTACATAAAAGTACATGGCAAGTTTAATAATAAACAATTTAATTATTTGGTTGATTGCTATATTGATTATGGGAGAGAAAAAAAAGAAACAATTCTTGAAAAAATAAGATTAAGCGAGCGAGTAATTAGAATAAATGATGCTGTATGGTCTTTAATGATGTGGTCCAATGCAGAGAGTTTAAAAGATCGAAAATTCTTTGAAAAGTTGACAGAAAAGAGAATTAAGTTTTTGACATTATCCTGAAAATAAGTAAAATACAGACATTATTTGCCCCTGTAGCTCAGCCTGGCAGAGCAGCGGCCTTTTAAGCCGATTGTCGTAGGTTCGAATCCTACCGGGGGCACATTTTTTTGGTTCAAGTCTTATTCCCGGAGCCAATTTTCCTGAGGCATTTCTCGGGTTTTTGTTTTGTGATATAATTAAAATAAGAATGGTTAAATCCAAGATAAACAATCTGAATCTTATAAAGGAGGGATTTAATTGGAAAGTTGGGAGGAAGACGTTTTAGCAGAAATAGAAAAAGAACTTTTACAAGAAGATCCAGTTAATCAATTTTTTGAAATTGTCCAATTCCAGTCATATAGCAAGGGAAAAGGATGCAAAAGAAGATTTTCCAGGAAAATTATCTTAATTCGACCTAGTGGTAGTAAAAATTTTTTGTTTTGGGATGGAGAAAGTGATTGTAATCTTCCTTGGGATGAGTGGGCAACAGAGTGTATGGGATTTTCGGGAGATGCTTTAAGATTTCAGATAATTGATATCTTGGATTAATCTGGAAAAATTTAAGGCCTTGCGATGATTAATAGCAAGGTCTTTTTATTTAATTATTTATTAAACAGGTTCGAACTTTGTTCAATTCCTGGAGCCATAATAAATTCTCTCCTAAGAAAAAACCACCTTTTAATTAAAGAATATATCCTTAATATTCTCGACACACAAAAAATATAAGATTTGTCACCAAATATTTTTTGTGATATATTGTTGATGATGAAACTTAAGAATCTTTTTATTTTCTTACTATTTATTGCTTTCGGGGCATCTTTTTTTGCCACCGGTTTTTATTTTGGGAAAGGAGAGAAGATTTTTATTGATCCTTCAGAGAAGATAGATTTTTCTTTTTTTGGTGAAGTTTACTATCTTCTACAAGAAAATTTTCCTGGCTTTAGTGATATCGATGACAAAGAGTTGGTTTATGGAGTGATAAAAGGAATGATTGGATCTCTCGATGATCCCCATACAACATTTTTTGATCCTGAACGTAGCAAGATTTTTCTTGAAGATGTTTCCGGTGAGTTCCAAGGAGTTGGAATTGAAATAGGAATTCGCAAAGGTTCACTACAAGTAATTGCGCCCTTGAAAAATACTCCCGCATATCAAGTAGGTCTTCGTGCAGGCGATATTATCTTAGCGATTGACAGTGAAACTACTGAAGATATTTTGATAGAAGAAGCGGTAAAAAAGATACGAGGACTAAAAGGAGAATCCGTAGTATTGGAAATTTTCAGAGATGGAGAAATAAA
>Ga0075122_10002043_pt1 | contig 13661 bp, 18 predicted proteins | sample AntAceMetag02UKB_FD_69790 | JGI IMG/M metagenome (GOLD analysis project Ga0075122, IMG submission 69790) | Saline lake microbial communities from Ace Lake, Antarctica - Antarctic Ace Lake Metagenome 02UKB | ecosystem: Environmental > Aquatic > Non-marine Saline and Alkaline > Saline | place... | reverse complement strand
CGATGTGCGGCGCTGCTACTTGAGGCGGTATCCGAGAAGGAGAAGGATGCTGCTGAGAAGAAGCTGGAGAAGGATTTCCGTGCATGGTTCCTATGGCAGGGGCGAGAGGTGTTGAAGCGTCTCCCATCGATAGAGAAGTTCTTTGTTGAGGCCGCTATTGATACCGCGCTGGATTCCCTGATCGATGCCGCGCTTGAGGTCACCGTTGGGAAGGGTGAGACATTCCTAGCCGGTGGCATCCTCGATGGGTACACCTGGGGCTACGACGATCTGAATGAGAACCTTGACCTCCAGAACGCGTTCGATCTCCCAAGCCCTGATGCTGTGAAGTGGGCTGATAAGAATGCAGCTAAGGACATCGCAGGGGTGAACAAGACAACCAAGAATCACATCAAGAACTTGGTTGTGAATGGGTTGGAAGAGGGCGAGTCGTATAGCTCTGTTGCCAGGTCGATCAAAAACCAGTTCAAGCAATTCGCTGTTGGATCACCTCTGGAGCATATCGGCTCTCGTGCTGAGCTGGTTGCCGTCACTGAGATGGGGAATGCGTATGAAGCTGGCGGCGCGCAGCTGATTGGTGAGTTGAAGGATGTTGGCCTGAAGATGGAGAAGTCGCGTGGTGGGCCGAATGATGGGCGCACGTCCGCCGCTTGCCAGGGAGACTTGGCTGATGGGTGGATTCCTGAGGATGAAGCATTCTCCAGCGGGATCATGGATGGGCTTGAGCACCCTGGATGCCGACACCATACGCAGTACCGAGTAGCCAGAGAGAGCGAGTCCGAGGTTGAAGAGCTGCGCGGACCATCGCCCAACTAATAGGGGAAATGATGCAAGTGGTTGAGTATGTCGAGGAAGATAAGAAGCCAAGTGGGTTTGCTTACGAGGTTGAGTTGAGTCTATTGTATGAGTTGGAAAGGGTGAGCGTTGCTTGAGGAGGAGTGAGATGGAAGGGCAGACGATGAGGGCCAAGATGATGGCCGCGTTGAGGGAGAGCGAAGACCTAGACGAGCGCAGAAGCAAGGTGCGGTCCGCTGTTGAGGCCGCCATGATCGCCAGAGGCCATCCTGCGGATAGGGGATGGATGGAAGCATACTACGATGATTTCGCCATCTATCGTGCAGATAGCGAGGCTGATGGGCCGAAGTTCTTCAAATTCCCCTACACGGTTAGCTCTGATGAGTCTATCGAATTGGGCGACTCTATAGCCGTTTCCGTCGAGACTCAGTACACTCCTATCACAACCAAGGAAGCGGGGAAGAGCGAGCCCATGGAGTTCAAAGAGTCCGGGCGACTGATTGCCGTTGGAGGTGAATGATGCCTACACAGTTTGTGAATGATGAGGGAATTGCACAAGTGCTGATGATCAACGAGGGCCAGGGGGCCTCTGCGTATTATGAGAAGGAACAGTTGGCACGAGACGGGTCCGCGTTTGATGGTGGGTTGGTGTTCATTGACCACCCAGGGCGTCAGGAGTCGAAGGATAGGCCCGAGCGATCCTTGAAGGATTTGGTTGGACCGATTGTCGGCACCCCTACGTTTGATGAGAATGGATCCGAGGGCCCAGGATTGTATGCCGGTGTGAAGGTGGCCCCGTGGTGGAAGCCTTTCCTCGAACATCATGGCCCTGATATTGGTGCGTCCATCCGTGCGGGTGGTAGCGTCAGATATGAGGAGAAGGGTGGGAAGCGAGTCAAGGTATGTGAGAAGTTCAACCCGGGAGCGGGATTTGACTTTGTGACACAGGCCGGGCGTGGTGGCAAGATGGTTGCCCAGGCACTTGATGAAGCTGGCAAGAGTGTTGATGCTTGGATGAGCGAGGAAGCATTTGTTGAGAGCGATGGTCGGTCGGAAGAGGCGCGGTTCCTTGAATGGATGGACCGCACAGATAGTGGGGAAGGAGAAGATATGAGCGAGAAATTGCAGACACAGCTCACCGAAGCCAACGCCAAGCTGGAGACTCAGCAGGAAGTGTTGGATGAAAGTGGGAAAGAGAACGCCCGACTGACCGAAGCCCTCGCGTTGAGAGAAGGCAGAGACATCGTTGACGCTGCTCTGAACGATCCCAAGGTGAAGATGCCCGATGCCACGCGGTTGAGATTGGCTGAGAGCATTTCCAAGGCCACCCCGATTGTTGAGGGGAAGGTTGATCGGCCAGCACTTGAGAAGCTGATTGCCGAATCCATCGAAAGCGAACTGAAGTACATCACCGAGATTGCACCGAAGGGCCAGTACGGGGTGAAGGGGATGGGCGAGAGCGCAAGTGGTGGAGAAGAGGATGACGAGGAAGCGCATACGAAGCTATTTGAAACGAAGAAGGCCGAGTACATGCGCAAGTTCCGTGATGAAGGTAAGGCCACGCGAGCGGCTGAGATCTTCGTTGATGGGTTGAGGGGGTAGAGCATGACTATTGACCGCTATGTGAATACAGGACAATTGGCCGGAACTCCGGCAAGTGCGTTGAATGAGGGTCGATACCCCACGTTTGAAGAGTCCCTTTTGACGCATCCCACCCATACGGATGGTTTTGTGGATAAGGGCGACCCGGTTGCTATGAACGACCTTGTTGGTGTTGCGATGTTAGGCGCCGATGCGGCTGATAGTATGATCACTGTCGACACTGAGGGGCTTCATTGGTTGAGTGTTGTCGGCGCTGATGATCTTGGAAACTCAGCTGTTGCCCGTGGGCAGAGAATCTATTTCAACCGAACGACTGCGGTGCTCAGCAAGATTTCCAGCCCAGCAACGAACATTCCATTCGGAATCGCGGCTGGTGTTGTCACAGCCGGCGCAACCGCCGTATGTGCTGTGAAGGTCCATCAGGACCCAACTGGATCTGAGGTTGACGCGTTGTACCTTGTGGTTGGCAAGGGCGGGAATGATACCTATGGCAACGGCTCATGGGGATCTCCTTTGTTGACAGTCCAGGCAGCGTTGGATCTCGTCACTGCTACTCGCAAGGTCGTCTACATCCTTGATGGAACGTATGACGAGGCCCTGACGTGGCCGCTCATTTCGGGTGTGAAGCTCATCGGTATGAACAGGGAATGGGGAGTTGCTCTGACTGCGCCACTTGCTGCTGATCAAGTGATCAATGTCGCCCCGGGCGTACAAACCGACTCGTTTGAACTGTATCTTGAGAACCTGTATGTGGATCATTCGACCGTTGCAGGCCAGGACGGTATCTTGCTCAACAACACATCGATGGCAAAGAAGCTGAATGTGTATCTCCGTGATTGTGGCGGCGACGCTGACTCTGCTTCTGATTCCTTCATCACTATGACTCACGGAGACGCAGACAATGCGATTCGTGTTTATTGGCAGGGGAACAATGGTGGAGTTGAGGGACGCATCTACTTCGATGTTGGGAATAACGGCGACCGATTCTACGCAACAGGGGTAGTCTTCAATGGCGGATTTGTTTCGAGTGCCGATGCGATCGTGACTGACTTCCGGTTCATCCGATGCACGATTCTACACGAGGGAGTAACAGGTGGTGCCACTGAACAGGTGGTAACCTCAGTAATCTCGTATAGCCAAACCGGAGCCACGTTTGCGAAGGTTGACACGGCAGACCTTGCCGGGAGCCATTCTGAAGCTATTGTTGACTAGCTGTTGTGGCCAAGCCTGGGAGCAAGCCACAGCGAAAGAAGGGAAGGGGGCGCACTCGGAAGAGCAAGCGGCCCCACAAGAAGAGGTGAGGTATGAGTTTCCAAACGTTTCTAACTGAAACAGGGTTTGAGCAGTCCAAGCCGGTATCACGTCGCGCGTATAACGAGCGGCAGATCCAGGCAGGGATTGATTTGATTGAGAACAAGGCGAACCGTAATCCATGGGGTCATAAAGCTGACCTGATGGAAGCTGTTGCAACGACTGATTTCCCCAACCTATTGGGAGTGATTGTCGATCGCGAGTTGCTGGCACAGTATGGAATCGTCGAGCCTGATTTCGAGGCGTTCACGAAGATGGGAACCGTCTCAAATTTCAACCAAGGCACACGCGACCGACGTAATGGCGGGAGAGGCGTGTTGAGGCAGGTTGATGAGAATGGTCAATATTTGATCACTCCTAGCTCGTCCACCCATTACACACGCCAGGTCTTCAAGAGAGGAGAGAAGTTCGAGATTACCTGGGAATCACTGGTCAATGACGGCATGAATGCCTTCGCTGATGTAGCGGAAGACTATGCGAAGATGGCAGTGAACACCGATCACGCTGAAGTGACGGGATTGTATGCCGATGCAGCCGGTCCGAATGTCCTGTTGTATGGCGATACCATCACGGATGTGGATGGGATTGCGATCACGAATAAGGGCACCTTGCCGCTGACTCCTTCCAATCTCCAGACCACTTTGGGATTGATGTCACTGCAAGAAGATGTGAACGGAAAGCCGCTTTCCATCCGTGGAATTCATGTTGTCGTCCCGATCACATTGGAAGACACGTTGTGGCAGATTCTCAACTCGTCTCAGTGGCAGTACCTCGCTGCACCGGTTGAGGACACGACCTCTGTCATTGCTCCTTTTGCCACGAACAGCCCCATTCCTCGCAAGGGTTTGGTGCCCCATGTGGATATGTGGTTGCCGCAGATCGATGTGAGTGGCAATGTCAATACCACGTGGTATGTGTTCGCCGACACCAGCTTCGGATATGCCATCGGGCTTGACCATTTGCTCGGACACGAGGGGCCTGAGATTTGTATGAAGGCTTCAGACAAGGCCGCTGTTGGCGGTGGACTCCTTGATGTAATGGGCGGGGATTTCGGTTCCGATGGCGTTCACTACCGTGTTCGCGTTGTGTTGGGTGGGAACTATCTCGACCCACGAATGACCTATGCCCAAGTTGGATAGATTACGTTGACCTCCGTCGCGTAGTCCTTGCCCCCTGCCGCGCTACCTAGTCGCGGTGGGTGGGTGAGGATAGGAGTTGAGAGATGGCACTGTTCACATTTGATCCTAGTACCAACCGAGGGAAGGTACGCCTACTCATCGCAGATGATGTGGAGGCGTTTGATGGTGTGGATGTATACCACTTCACAGATGAGAAGATTGATGCCTTCCTGACGATAGCGTCAAGCCTTGATGGGGATACTGTGTACCATGCGTCGGCTCAGGCGTTGGAGAGTTGGGCGTCTAACCAAGTGATGATCTTGAAGGTTGTCAAGCAGCTCGATACGCAGACTGATGGAGCCAAGGTCTCACAGGAGATGAGGGAGAGAGCGAAGGTATACCGTGAGTTGGCTCAGAGCTTGTCGACCGACTCAGGATTTGATTTTGCCGAGATGGTGGTGAATCAGTTCTCATACCGCGAGCAGATTCGGAATAGAGCGATAAACGAGGGATGAGATGGGAACACGACCGATCCTCGATCCTAGGCTGGCAAGTGAGATAGTGGAGTTCTTCCCCTCTACTTGCGATATTCAGGAGACGACCCAGACGAGGAATGACGATGGGGAGTATGAGGATTCGTGGAGTGATGTAGTTGGGTTAACTGACATTGGGTGCCAGTGCGCGCCGAATGGTGGTGTTGAGGTGAAGCTGCCTGACCAGACATTTGTGGTATCGAATTTCACAGTCTTGATGAAGGGAGAGTATCCAACCGTTGTTGAGAAGATGAGGGTGATTGTGAGTGGTCCGAGTGCAGGGACGTATGACATTCTATTGGCACAGACTGGAAGCCAAGAAGCGTTCACGAGATTGCTAGTGAGGAAGGTGACGTGATGGATTACAACATGACGAGTTTTGAAACAGGATCGCTTGGCATCACCGCTGCTGGAACTGCCGAGCAATTGACGGCGCATAGGATTCCGCAAGGATACGCGGTGACGTTGAGGGCGCGCGTGACGAATACCGGATACATCTACATTGGCGAGTCTAAGGCCAAGGCAGAGGCACACCACATCATGCTAGAGGCTGGCGCGAGCATCCCGATGCAAATCAACGACGTATCTGGAGCTTGGGCGGATTGCTCTGTGAATGGTGAAACAGTGGAGTGGATTCTGGAGGTGTCTAATGACGACTGATGGGACAGCGGCATCGACACTGGACGTACAATTTGGCGTCCACGGATACCCGGAATGATCCGAATGGAGTTGAGGGGAGTCGACGATCTGCTGAAGAAGTTTGAGGCGATCCGTGGGGATATGTATGAGGCCCTTGCCGCAGCTTTGATAGCCGGTGGATTCCCTATTCTCAACACCGCTAAGGATTTGGCCCCGTATAAGACAGGGACCTTGATGAGGAGCTTACACCTGCTGGATGAGAAGGGTGCGGACATTACTCGAGCGCAGCCTGAAGGGGAGACATCACCACGGAGAATGAGCGTTGAGCCTGGTGTCGTTAAACGGCTTGCAAAGGAATTGCGTACAAAGGGTATCGCAACCGTGCTGGCTGGAACAGATCTTGATTACGCGGCTGTACAGGAGTTCCTATACAAACCATACCTGCGACCTGCGTTGAGCCAGAACAAGCAAGAAGTGAAGGATGAGATTGCGAGAGCCCTGAAGCAATTGGTTCGGAAGGTGACGAGTTGAACACATGGGAAACAGCGTTAGTGAAGATCCTTGAGGATGATGCCGCTGTTTCCGCGTTGGTGGGAGATAGGATCTCTCCTGAGTTGCCACAGACTCCGACTCTACCCGCGATCACCTACAAGCTGTTGGATACAGAGCAAGATGGAGTGGTGGATTTCGTCGATGTGTATTTCCAGATCACGCCATGGGCTGATAGCTATACTGGGGCGAAGGAATTGGAGAAGACTATCCGCTGGGCGTTACAGCGATATCGAGGAAGAGTGTTGGGAATACGGATTGAGCAGATATTGTTCTATACTGCGAGGTATGTGCATGATCCAGTTACCGGGCGGCATACGATGCCAGCGGATTACGTGTTGAGTTATTGGGAGGAATGATGAGTTACAACGATCAGACTACCGTACAAGATCAAGATGCGTTGCGGATTGGCTCGGTGAAGTGGGAAGTTGGGGCCAGCGTTGGAACGCTTGTGGACGTTGGAGCCCTGAGAGGGGCAGCGTTCAAAGAGGGGTTCACCCCCGAGGAAATTGAGAGCGACAATGCGGGAATCATCAGCAAGGGTGTGACGGATCACATGGTCCTCGTGTCTGCTGAGCTGATGGAGCTTGACCTTGCTACGTTTGCAAACATCTACGCAGGAATGGGAACGCTGACGACCGTTGCCGCTGCGCCTGTTTCGATTACCGATGAAGCGGTTGAGGTGAATGACTATGACCTCGTTGCGTTTGAGAACAGGAATGGGGATCGCAGTGAGGTGTCGAGTATTGTTGTTGCCGATGCCGCGACCCCAACCATCACCTATATTCGAGACTGTGACTATGTTGTCGTAACTAAGCCGAATGGGTTCACGGCGATTGCCCGCGCATTTGCCACTGTGATTGAGGCTGATTCCATTAAGATCGCGGTTGAGAGTACGAGTGAGTATGTGTTGAGTGCAGGCGCATACGATGTGTTGCCAGCTATTGGAGATCACATCACCGTCACCGGATTTACGACTGCTGCGAACAATGGCGTGAAGACTGTCTTGCTCACAGAAGCAACCAAGATCACCGTCTCAGACACACTGTCCAATGAGGCTGAAGGTGACACCATCAATATCACGAAGGGCGCTATTGCCGATGGTGCAACCGTGTACGCCGATTATGACTACACGCCGCTTGCCAGCCAGAGCTATACGACTGGTGGTAAAAACACTCTGACCGATCGCGTGATGCGATTCACGAATGAGGATGTCGATGGGAAGGTCTTCCGATTGACTGTCTACAAGGCAGTCATCCAGGATGGCTTGGATCTGACGTTCCCGATGGATAAGTCGTTGGAGCCCATCCGATTGCCTATCAGCATCAAGGGAACACTGGACGTTTCGCGCACTAGCGGTGACCAGCTGTTTGGAATCTACGACGAACAGAACGCTACCTAGGAGGAAACAATGGTCGTTGAACGCGGACCAGATGGAGTCTATGACTTCGATGCAATTGTGCTTGAGCCTCGGGTGTGCCGAGTTGGTGGTGAGTTGGTTGACGTTGCGGGCATCCCTGTTGCCGTAACTCTCCAACTCGCCGCATTCTCAGATAGGCCAGCTGATGAATTGGTGAAGGATGTTGAGTTGAATGCCGAAGGGGAGTTGAGGCGCACGTTGGGCATGATTGCCAAAGTGACGACGAGGGACAACCCCAAGGTAGATGAGGATTTCCTTATCGAGCATCTCGACTATGAGCGGCTTGCTGAATTCTCACGGTTCGTTCTGTATCCAGTGAGAGAGAAGGCCGAGGCTGTTGCCAAACAGCTTAAAGAGATCGATGGGGATGGTGGGGGAAACGCGGAAGCGACCTAGTTCGTATTGGGCTAGGTCGTATGGTGAGCGAGACCGCCATTCTCTACGGATGGACGCCACAGGTTGTGTTGTGGGAGATGGATGTCACGGCACTGAAGTGGTGGTGGGAGAACGGGTGGAGGACTTGGGCAAAGCAGCATGGAATCTCGATGGATGATGAGAAGCCAGCCGAAGACCTTGACACGGTTGACCATGATGCGATTCGTGCCAGATATGGGACCAAGATTGTGAGGGGGTAAGAGATGGCTGGAAGATTTGTTGAGTCTTTGACCGTTGCACTCCTTGGTGATCTCACGAAGTTTGACAAGACGATGAAGGGGGCTCAGGGTACAACCCAAGCCTTCTCCACGAAGATGAAGGAGATGGGGAAGGACATTTCATCTGTTGGCAACAAGATGACTCTCGCTCTCACCGTTCCGCTTATCGCGTTTGGCGGGCTTGCGCTGAAGGCCGCGAATGAGTCTGCGCGGTTGACCACTGCTTTGGAAGGCTTGGCCGGCGGGAGTGAACAGGCCGCCGAGTTCATTAAGAGAATCAACGAAGTCTCATTGGGGACGATCAGCAACTTGGACGCCATGGCCGTCACGACCAAGGCCCTGACATTGGGTGTTGTAGACAATGCCGATGCTATGGCTGAGTTGGTTGAGATTGCCATCACGTTGGGCCGTGCTCAGGGATTGACCGCAACGAAGGCCGTTGACGATCTCACCACCGCATTGGGGCGTCAGTCTCCGATGATCCTAGATAACTTGGGTATTCAGTTGAAGTTAACGGAAGCCTATGACATCTATGCGGATCAGTTGGGGAAGACCGCAGAGGAGTTGTCCGACACAGAGAAGCAGCAAGCATTCCTGAACGCTGCCCTACAGAAGGGTGGCGAGGTAGCCAGGAAGTTGGGTGGTATCCAGGAAGATGCAGCCGCCCAGACTGAGCAGCTTGGGGCCGCGTTTTCCAACTTAAAGGTAGAGGTCGGTGAGAGCCTATCTGGTATTGTGACCCCCCTCATATCTGACCTGGCGGAGAAGATTGTAGAGTGGAAAGAAGCATGGGATGAATTCCCTGAGGAGAAGCAAGCCAGGATCATTAAGTTGGTCATAGGACTTGCCGCTGCTGGCCCGATTGTTTCAGGTGTCGGGAGAATAACCACCGCCATTGGAGCATTGTGGGCGACGGCGCTTGGCCCAGCAGGGCTCGCGTTTGCTGCGTTGCTCGCAGCATTGATTTGGTTCGATAGTCAGGGTGGAATTGGTGAGGTATATGACAACATCTCGGATCTCATCAAGGCGTTTGGAGACCTTGGCGATGAGGGTGAGGATGTTGTTGCTGTAACTGAGGCTATTGTTGAGTCCCTAACAACAGGGATGAGGGAAGCCACGACCGCTGTCAATTTGTACATACGGAATGTCGAGACAGGGGTTGCCAATTACCAAGCTGCTATGAGGGATATTGCCAATGCTCAGTTGCGCGCAGAACAGCGATTGAGAGAAGGAATGCGGTTTGATGATGTGGTGAAGAACTTCCAGTCAGATATGGGAGAGATACTAGCAGGGTATGGATTCACAGCGGACGAGATGGAGGCATTGACTGGAGATATATTCGATTCGATGCTGACCGGCTGGACCGCAGCAACTGGCGTGGTGGTTGGCAGCGCGCATGAGATGAGCAACGCGCAGAAAGAGATGTTGAACCTGACCAACCAAAACCTTCTCACTGCCATGGGAATGTGGCACGATTATGGAGAGTTTGTTTCTGACACCGCTGATGAAGTAGTTGGAAGCACTGTTGCGATTGGCCATGGTATTTTTGAGATGACCGATGCTCAGAAGCAGGCCATGGCCCTCCACCAAGCGTGGCTGGATGCCTTCACCTCTGATGCAGAGGAATGGGGAACGCAGTACAAGGAGATCATTGCCACCACGACCAGTGATGTGATCTGGATGGTGCTTGATTTCCATAACACGTTGCAGGAAGAGGAAGTAGACCACGCCCAGAGAATGACAGACATCATCGAAGGTGCTTCCGACCGTGCGGCAGACATTGCCCAGGGTAAGAACCGCAGCATTGAGGATGAGCAAGTTGCCCATGATAGGAAGCTGGAAGACATCGAGCGATGGTATCAGCAGCAGGTGTCTGACGGGCAAGCCGCGACCGCAGATCTGAGAAGGGATTTGGATGAGAAGTACAAGGAACAGAGGGAACAGGCCGAGCGAGATCATGCCCGGAAGTTGGAGGATATTGACCTCGACTACACACGGGCGATTGACGACAACATAGCGGATAGGGTTGAGGCCCAGGAAGAGGAAGTTGCTGCCTACGAAGAGAACCGCCCGAAGATCACTGAAATAGTGAAACAAGGTTTCGTCGACATGGTGAATGCCATTGCTCAATCCGCGATCGACACAGCCATCCAGAGTGTAATTGATGATATGTGGAACATGGCCAAGGAATCGAAGAAGGCTGTGGATGAGACGAATACCAACCTTGCCAACATTGGGAGTGGTGGAGGTGGCGGGCTTCCTGGTGGAGCCGGTGCCGCCCTTGCGTTTGCTGCCCCGATAGCGTTCGGAGCAACCGATCCGAAGGAGACACACAAATTCGGCCAGCAGTTGGATAAGGTGCTAAGGGCCATATTTGGGATCGGGAAGACAGGAGCCGCCGCCTATGATGGTGTCCAGGTTACGCGGAATGAATTCCATAGGGGTGGAGTTGCCCCAGGCCCACGCGGTGTTCCTCAGAGTGCTACCGTTCTTGGTGGTGAAGTGATTGGGATTGACTACCAGCAGATTGGTGGAGCCGTTGAGGATGGCGTGAGGAATGCGTTGCAGAGGGCTTCTAATTCACAGGGTGAGATGGGTTTGTTCTTTGACTCTGTGAAGGTGGGGAAAGCGATTGGCCCAGCCATCATGAATCCGATCATTACCGAGTTGAGCCGTAGGGGTCAGGTGATTGCCCAGTGATAGGCGGACGGATTTGGATTGGGGTGAGTGGGAGTGAGGTATTGTTTGAGAGTGGGTGGACAAACCTATTCGAGGCTGATGTTCGTTTCGATAGGAAGGAGAGGACCGCCAACGCCTCCTTGGTGATTGACACGATTGCCACAAAGAAGCAATTTGATTTCACCTATGGGAGGATTACGCAGGCAGACCTCGACGCGTGGTTGACTGAGGTAGAGAGAGATGTCACACTTAATTTGAAAGTTGAGCGAGAGGATCTGAGCGTTAATGAGTACTTAGTTAGCGCGACGGTTACCGGGAGATCCCGATTGGTAGCAAGGGGAGATTGGCTGTGGGGTGGAGTTACATTCATCCTTGAGGAGGTTTGAGATGCCGACACTAGCAGGGAAAGTAAAGAGGCCAGAGGTGCGGATCAGCGCTGTAGTTACTAGAGTGAATGGGGATGTGTTAGATATGGGGCAGATTGCTGGCAAGGACCAGACGAAGGAAGACAGGGCGAAGGGCCGTGCCGCCAGGAAGATTCTGAACGCCGTTGAGAAGAAGAGATTGAAGGAGGCGCGACATGGCAGCTGATGTAGTATATATCGTAGATCAAGGATTAGCCGTAACGGTTGATAGATTGCTATCGAGTCCGACTGGGAACGAGCCGAAGTGGATTGACATGGGAACCGGAACAACCGCCGCTACCGCAACTGACACGGCGCTTGAAACACCTGGGGCAGAGGACCGCACGGTTGGAGTCACAAGCGCGGTTACCACCAGTACCACGGAAGACACGTTGCAAGTGGTTGGAACGATCATCTGTACAGGTGCGCCGAAGGCAATCACTGAGACGGGATTGTTCACGCATCTGACGAGTACCACGGGATTCCTATACCTCCGTGCAACGTTCGATGTGATCAATCTACAGATTGGGGATTCGATCGGGTTCACGATTACAGCCCAGTACAACCAGGGATAAGTCTGAGGGGCGCGGTATAGGAGTATATTGCGCCCCTGTCGGAGGTGAGACATGACGACGCTGGCAGCTCCCGCTGGTAATGAGATACAGAACACTCTCGCTGCCAGCTACACACGAGGAACAGACACAACCATAACGCTAGTCGACGGAACGGAGTTTGCTAACTCTGCGCATGTTGTCAGAATCAGCAATGTTGGCAATACGAAGTGGTGTTTGATTATCTACACGACTAAGGCGACGCACGTCCTCACGATGGGTGGCGGTGCGACTGACTACGCGCTGGCGAAGAATGTGACAGTCGGAGATGAGGCATACGAGTGGCCTATCGGATCAAACGTTGACGTTGTTGGAGCTGCTGATGAGATTGCTCAATTGTTCTCAGAACAAGCAGACAAGATTGACGCGGATGGGACTGTCCCTCTGACTGACGACTGGGACATCGGCAACGGACGCTATATTGCCACTGACAAGATCAGAGCGCGTGACGGTGACGGACTGTTGCTTGAGGACGATGGTGGGAATGGTATAGCAATAGCCGATGGCGGGATTATCACTATAGCGAAACAGTCTGCGGCTAGGGCTTTTATGACTGGAGGCGCGGCGGCTCAGGCGATTTCTACTGGTGCATGGAAACGTGTCCTGCTGACAGCAGAGAGCTTCGACATTCAGGAAGAGTTCGACATTTCTGTAATCGACGGAACTAGCGATGGTTCAGGGAATGCCTCTACAAAAGTAGTTGACACAGGAGCATTCACAGAGGACGAAGCCTTCTATCTTACTATGGCATTCTATAACATAACGGATAGTTTATACGGTGAAGTTACTGCTAAGGTCTCTGACAACGAGCTAACAATCAGCACGGGCGGCGGGAATAGCAAAGTGTATAAGTTGTACCACTGTAAATTCACCGCAAAGGCGGCTGGAATCTACCAGGTATCTGGAGGTGTCTACTATGAGTCGCCCGAAGCAGACAAACGAATACAAGTAGGTATTTACAAAAACGGATCACAGCTTGCCCTGAGCGTCTACCACACCTCTAACGCCGCGCTTATGATTTCTACAATAACAAACATCGTACAGTTAGCCGCGACTGACTATTTAGACCTGCGCACCATTCACACTTGCTCAGGAACCGAAACTCTATACGGAGACACGAATACTTTCTTGGCAGTTGCTAAGATCGCCTAGGGGTGTAAATGTACGGACGCAATAGATACGGGACAACTAGATACGGATCTTCTGTCGTTCCGGAGGGTACGACGTATCTCAAGACCGTCGCGACGGCTGTTGTGACTGTTGTTGGGAGCGTTGGAAGATCGGGGTTTTATTCCAAGGTCGTTGCGCTGGCCCAAGCCATTGTTAGTGGTGGGATGTCGAGGAAGA
>Ga0075122_10002041_pt1 | contig 13678 bp, 20 predicted proteins | sample AntAceMetag02UKB_FD_69790 | JGI IMG/M metagenome (GOLD analysis project Ga0075122, IMG submission 69790) | Saline lake microbial communities from Ace Lake, Antarctica - Antarctic Ace Lake Metagenome 02UKB | ecosystem: Environmental > Aquatic > Non-marine Saline and Alkaline > Saline | place... | reverse complement strand
GGGAGTATTTGATATTTAAAATGTATCATATTGATTTTACGGTATTATATAAGACCATAAAGATTAGGGTTTATCTATCAGAGGTATGTTCTGTACAAATTGGTCATTAGCCATTGAAGGGTCGATACTATAACAATAATCCCTAAACTCCTTACACCACTGAGGGAATTTAATTCCACAATAACCTAATTTGGTACAACCCTTACACGGTGCATCGTCACGTAAATAATAGGCTGTACTTTCTACCATTTATTCTACCTCCTTTGGTTTAGGGTCTACGTTAGCGTTTGCATAAGCCTCAACTATGGTTTTTACTGCATAGCTTCTTTCCTCTAACGTGTATGGTGTGTTTGAGTGACTAAGATATCCTCCCACCTCTACGAATAAGGCGTTTAATTTCTTGGATATGTGTTCACTACTTCGCATATATCCATCCATTTTGTGATTAATGATAGATACAATAAAGGGGCATTTATCACGGATACATCTATCCTCTGCCTTTATCATTATTCCACCGCATATATCCATTGTATCTCTTTTACTACAATAACAATTAGCATCAGAGGATACAATCATACCTTCCTCCAATCTCTCGTTATTTTCGTTTAAGTAGTCGTAACATCTCCATAACTGCATCCCTTCGCCCATGTGTGCCGATAACTGAACACATCTTAAGAAGGCTTCATTTCTATAACTCATATAATCAAACTTATAGGGTCTGCATGATGTATAAAAGATTATAGTTTTATGGTGTTACACAATACCATCAATCTATCTTAGCGTTAGCCTTCCCCAATTCTTTTGATAGCTGACACATGACTTTTCAGCGTTTAGGGTTATCTTAGTACCGTTAGCGTTCTTCATACATAGACCATAAGAAGGGTCGAAACCACTTTTAGCGTTAGTGTCTGCTGAATTGCTAATACAGTCTACTGCATAGCATCTAATGAAACCATGACCACCTCTAACTTTCCATGCTTCGGCTCTACCTATATTCTCAGCATGTTGTAAGAACCATAGACCTAACTGTTGGTTTTTATCTTCATCGTCATACATAGGTATGCCTTTAGGAATAGCGTTTATTATTTCAAACTGTGTATAGTCTGCCATGTTAATCATCTCTTGAAAATGTAGGATAAGGGGTTGAGTGAAGGTTCACGTATAAGCCGTTGCGTTTCCCTACGGTGTGGTTGATAGTCCTAACATGTCTTAGGTTTAATAGGTGTACGTCTACCCCTTCTATCTTTGTAACCGATATTACAGTAACCATCTTAGATACTCCCTCTATCTCATGGTGAGGTTTCTCATTCATACTATAACCAAAGGGCATTAATTTAGTGCTTACGGAATCGCTTACTTTCCTTATCCCTATGAAGCCACGTTTTCTATTAGCATTAATAGGTTGCAACCATGACATTATGTTAGTATGTCGCGGTGGGTTCATAATTCCTTAGAGTACGTATGGTGTATATAAAATGTGGTATATTTATGGTATTATATAACGCCATCAAATTATGGCTTCTTTAGGTCGTAAACTATGTTTGGTAAACTGCACATGGCAAACCTCTTTTCGTTGTTCCAATAGATTTCGTATGCTGAATCCTTTAACATATCTTCAAAGGATATACCCATAAGATAAGCCAATATCTCACCGTCTTTTATCGGATGGTCTTTATTATAACCGTAAAAGTGTTTAGCTTTAGTGATTACAATTCTATCCCAATAACGTATAGCGGTTATGAGTCTATTCCTTAATGTGTTGGTTCTGTCTACTCTATATTTCTTCTCACCTATTGGAATGTTAATTATATCTTCATTCACCGTGAGTCTAACTTTATGTGTTGTTACTTCTCCCTTACGTGGTTTACTCATTGTGGCACTCCCATATAGTCTAAGAATATTTGTAGACGTTCATAATTATCCTCAGTTCTCATAAGTTCCTCAACTATGCCTTCGTTGTTGGTTTCTACTACAATGGGTACACAGTCTTTATCCGCGTGTTTAATGAGCATTAGAATCTGTTTATTCCCTTTATCGGTTAGTTCTGCCTCACAGTCTAAACACACTTTAGCTTTAAAGTCGTTAGTCGTAATGGTCTTAACTGCCTTTATTTTGTTACACACTGAGCAGTTAGTATAACCTCTACGCTGTCTATATCTCCCACTGTCTAAGATTTGGGCTAATTGTAGTTTACCCTTATCGCTTAACATAACGATTCATACAATATTGCATGGATTATATAAGATGTCCTAATACCACTTATCGCGGTCATACTTCTCTATTATCTTAACCGTGTCAGTGTAGTTATCGCCTACGTGAATTAACATTAACCCTTCTTCCGTATTATCTTCATAGTCGCACATGGTTAAACATCTAATCTGTGTTAATGGGGTTTATGGAGTAATCTATTTTTACGGTATTATATAACACCATAAAAGAGGGTTAGTAGTCGTTGGAATAGAGTATATCCCTTAATCGTTGGCTGTCGTGTTTGTCTATTAGACTTTGTTTAATTGCCATCATGTGGTCGTGTAGTGGTTTTATTGGGCAATTCTTACAACGTAAACCATAATCAGCATTACAGTTAAAGGGGCTAATGATAGTTTTATACACCGTCTTAATTGCATTGGCTAATACTAACGGTTCAGATTCAAACGAATAGATTATTTTATCTTCCATTATCTCACCCCCTTAGACTTTGCTAATTTATTCATCAATCTCCTATCACAATTATAAGAGGTTATTTCAGCCTTTGATAATCCTCCTATTTCCATGTAATAGTTTGGGTTGTTTAGTTTCATACTCCTAAAACAGTGAGGACAATTAACCTTACTATTTGCTGAGGCTACGAATAATTCTAAGCAGTTGGAACATTTAATTAATTTAGTGGTATATGGCACATTCAATTTAATAGGAATCGGTTTCATAGATAGTTTATACGCTACATTATTAAAGCGATTATTCATGGTTGAACATCCTATTGGCATAATTCTCATTTTCGATAGTCCAATAACTGAATTTATTAAACATCCATCTATGTGAATGTTTAACTTTATTAATACTCTTAAGTTCAATCCTTAACTGTTTGAGTATTGACATTCTAAGTTTTTTATTGTTGGGTGCGTCTACTATCTCAATGTCTACATAACGGCTATTGCCCCACCATTCATAAACATTGATTGTAATTCCATTAATGATTAATACTTTGTATAGTTTCATTTTATGCTATTCTCCTACCGTGTGGGAATACTGTTTTAAACTTCTTTCTAAGTGGGAATATGACTTTATTAAACCTTACATCTTCTACTATCTTATGAACATCTAATATTTTTATTCCTATATTATAGGGGAATGTGTGGGGTTTATTATCGTCATAAAGATATATTGCTTTGTTATATCCTCTAAGTTGATTCAATGAGCCAACTTTAAAGAATTTATCAGTTAATCCTGATTTTACGTATATTGGGGTAATTTTGTATTCATTCACTGTCGGTTTTTCCTATTAGTTCATAATATGCTTTTAAGTATAAATAATCAGTGGTCAATTTATCATTAACATAAATAACACTAATTAGGGAAGCGAAGATAATTAAGAAGATTAAGACGGTTTGCATGGTTTACCTATCCGCTATGATATATTTAAGGTTTAATGATTTTATGGTATTACACAACACCATAAACTTACAGTCCTAAGACTCTCTTTATTTCATCACGTTCTTTTTCCATCGTGTGTATTTTGCTAAGTTCCCCTCTCTGTGAGTATGCATGTTTAATGTCACTGTTTAATTGGTGATAGCGGTTATAATCTGCATAAGTAGATTTGTAACAGTCGTGCATTTCTTTATCTCCACGTTTACCGCCCAATAGGATTAGCGCACACTGTTTGAGGCTACATGGTGCATCTAAGTGTTTACAGTACATGGTTAAACACTCCTAACAGTTGGGATGGCTAAGAGTTGCTCTGTTGCTGTCGCTATTCTTTCGCTGATTCCCATGAGTGTACCAATTCGATTGTAGTAGAACACCTCAACCAATCCTTTGAACATTTCAACTGCGAATGTCAATTCCATCTCTTTCCATTCGTACACAATCATCTCATGTCCGCATCTCTTACATGTTACCGCATATACCCCTTTGAGTATCTCTGTTCGGTTATTACGCTGTCGCATAATCTGTGTAGGGTTGCCATTCTCTGTCAGGCATGAGGGACATTCACCGCTACGCTGTGCGTACATCGTCTTTGCTATATTGCTGAAAGGTTGTTCCGCCCATGCGCCATATGGTAGTTTCACGGTTTTGCCCATGTGTATTTGGGTTATCCCATGTTTCGCCCATATAGCGGTTAGCTCATCGTTGGTATCTCTATCTATGACAACGCGGTTTATCTGTTCACCGTATTGAGTAGCCAACATGATTAACTGCTCTACTCTGTTCTGTGTTTCGTGGTTATCATACCATATCTTATGGTATATTTTACCACTGATGGGATGAGTGATGATTCCTAATAGTATTACCGCGCTTTTCATATCCTCAGTTGTTGGGTTGAGGCTATATGTATTGCAGAAATTGAAGTATTCGCCCAATGTCCACTTAAGCATACGTTCCGCGTGGTGGGCGGTACTCATAGGCTTAAACGTGGCTCTCTTAAAGTCGATATGCCAACACTCAGCTAATGCGCCTATGCCTATTTCCTTATTTTTTATATCATACGTCAGAGGATTATCACTGAGCAACCAATTATCCTTAGTTGCTCCTTTCCTTAGTATGTCCTTTCTGCGATTGCTGATTAAGCCGTTCTTCTTACCGTGGTTGAATAGTGTTTGTTTCGTTCTATCATAGTCCACGGTATTAACTGCCACATTATAGGCTGATTGAACGCCCATATGATGGGAGTATGCACAGTGTAGGATACCCATATCGTTGATACCCTCAACTGTGGGAAACTGATTTACATACTGTTGGTATGTCGATTGTCGGTTATCTGAGTCTTTATAGCTCATGGTTACACCATACGCCTATGGATTTATATATTTACACCCACTTTCACTCGACTGCTAGCACTTTGTACTTACCTTATAAGCACTTAACACCTTTACGGAAACAATAACATCCATAGGACATCAATCTTAACATGAAAATGTATAGTCGTCATTGGTATACTCTCCAATGATCTCTGAATGATTAACCCATAGTACAAACTATTAACAGAATAATAAACAGTATAATAACCCATGGAGTCCCAACAGAAACAATAGGTGCCTAAAATAAAAAACCATGCTTAGTATTTAGTTATAATGGGATGTTTGTGTATATCATATCCTTATACTGGATAATCATATTTTCATTCAATAACACTTGTAATCTGTCATAGACATAACCAGGTCTAAGATTATTAAACTCCTTATGTATATCTTTGATACTTGCACTCCCATCATTTACATCTATGAATAACATGATACTAATGTCTAAGTGCTGTTCCCTCATATGTAATATTAGATAACTATAACTACTAAACTATTCCGTTTTGCTCAAAAGGTATAATGACTAGATATTATTCAATGGGCATAGACTTTGTATGTATAGTAATGATCTTCAAAAATACCACAGATTATTTAAAAAGTATAAAGGTATGTGCATTCTTTACAGGAAGATGTTCTCTATATGTATCATTCCTAAGTTCCTTGTCAATGAATGTAGTTACACCATATTCTTTACTACGTGCTAGATAGTCATGGAATGCCACAAAGCCTGTATCTATAGTTCTATCTTTTAGAAGTTCCCAGTCCTTCTTGACACCATCGTAAGTATGATCCCCATCTATGAAAGAACCATATACATTGTATTTATCTAGAGTATCCTCCACTTCGGTATCAGTTGAATAATTCTTTAAAATGACGATAGAGTCTTTCGTGACATTACATATGCTTATGTTATTTTGTAATATCTCTAATGATGGGATATATCCAGTAACAGGATCTTTACCTTTGTCGTAATATCCCTCTAATGGATCTATAGTTATGAGCTTATGATTTGTCAGTCCTATTTCATTCATTATCATTCTGATAGCTATAGTAGAAACACCAAATAATGTTCCTATTTCGACGAAAGCATACTCATCTGTATTTGGAAGATCTTTACACTCGTATAATGCAGCGGTTATCATTAACAAATCCATAGTGCTGATAGCTCCTCTTCCTGTAATATTATTTTTAATGAAAGACTTTGTAGTTTTAACAAATAATACTAAGTTCTTAGACAATTCCATAGATAGACTAAAACAATAATGAAATAAAAGGGATTATTCTTGGATCCAAGAATAGGAAGTCAGTATGTGTCATCAATGGTATCCACTTCGATAAAGCTGTGTTCATCGAAGATAGTAGTATAATCTGGTGTTTTTAGGTTCTTATGGGGGAAGAATAGTTCTGATGTCTTATCATCCGCTGGAAGGTACCCGAACATAGGACTATCAAATGTTCTAGCATAGTGATTATCCTTCCATTTATCTAAATCACTGTGGTACTTGCATAATATCTTCCATCTTATTTTATACAAAATATCACGAGATATGGCAACCGCCAATATATGTGTATGATGTCTGTCTGGTTCATCTTCATTCTCTGAAGTAGAATACTCCATAGAATAGAATTTCTTACTAAAGTTCCCTGTGAAATCTAAAAAGGTACTCAAATCTCTTAAAGCACTTTCATAATTCCTATAATTCAATGTTCTAATTACTTTTGTTGTCATGTCTATCAGCCTCACGTGGGGCTTATGTTATAATGAACATTACTGGTATAAAAAGATAAATAAAGATAAATAAATAGAAAAGGATTCTTGGATCCAAGAAAGTTAAATGTTTACATAAGTCCTTTCTTTGAACTCTTGTAACTTTCCCTTATTGTATCTCTCTGTTTCTCTATAGTATCCGACTACGCGAGAGAATACTTTGGAGTCACCACCACAACGTGGACAGTCGTAATGTTCTCCCCTTGAATATCCTCCACAGACCTTGCATACACTAAATGTAGTGGAGAAGTCGAAGTACGGAATCTTTGTTCCTCTTGTAACCTTCTCTGTTAACTTAACCATTCCATCTAAGTCTGGATAAGCTTCGCCTGTATAGACACGATGAACAGTACCACCAGTGAACTTAGGTAGTAATTGTTCTTCTATCTTTAGTCTGTCCAAGAATGATAATTCCTGAGCAGGTGGGGTAAGTAGGGAAGTATAGTACGGGTCACCGTCCATACCTTGTGTGGTAATGCCTGGATATTGCTGTATATCTTTCTGGGCTAAGCTTGTAGCACAACCTTCCGCTGGTGTCATCTCTAAGTTCCACAGTTTACCTGTTTCCAATTGGGTTGTTCTTGTCCAATCTCTAATATGGTCAAGAATCTTAGTTCCTAACCCAATATCTTCACTTAGATTAACTCCTGAAAAGTTCATAACTAATTCATTAAGTCCGACTACACCAATAGTTCTAAAGAACCTGTTAAGGTCTACCTCATATGTTTTAGAGATAGGCATTAAACCAGCCTTGAAACTATTGTCTATGATATCTCCCTTTAATAGAAGAGATTCCTTGGCATGTTCTAATAGATAGTCAATATTGGCAAATATATCAGATTCTTCTTTACTGATATAACCAATTCTTCCTAAGTTTAGACTAACGATGCCAATAGAACCTGTATTACCCGCATAAGCCCATCTGCCACCAGCAGGTGGTAGCATGCTTAGATCTAGGTTTAATCTACAACACATAGCTTGAACACTGTTCTCATCTATACCGGTACCAAGATAATTCATAAAGAAGTATGAACCATACTTTATGTCTGTCCTGATTAACTCTCTAAATAAGTCACTGTCGAACTTTGTAGATTTGATGATATTAACAGTAGGAATGGGGAAAGTAAATACTGAACCATTACCATCTCCTTCATACAGAACATCATTAAATGCTTTAAGAATCATATCGGCTTCATCTGGATAATCCTCAAATGTATTGCCTTCATCGTCTGCCGGAACCTCTGCGAAATTAGATGGACAACCAAGATCAAACACTAAATTAGTGAATGGGGTCTGATATCCACTTCTAGATGGGAAGTTAAGATTAAATACCAAACGTTGCATTGCTTGTTTTACTTCATCATATGATAGCCTATCCTTACGGATGTAAGGAGCAAGTAGAGTATTTACATTACTAAAGGCTTGAGCCCCAGCCCATTCCTGTTGTGAAGTGCACAAGTAATTAGTCATATGGTCTACTGCACTGTTTAGGTGCTTTGCTGGCTTAGATACAATGCGACTTGTACGAAGTCCCATCTTGAATAGTTTCAATAGATCTGCTCCAAAGCAGTAGGGGACGATTCCATCACTTAAATTATGAATGTGATAGGCACCGTCATTGTGTAGTTTCCTGATAGAATCAGGATATTGACTTAAAGTATATTGTCTTACAGCCTCATCGGCTATGTACGCTTTTAGTCCAGAGTAGGAAATATTGCTATTGGCATTCTCCTTTATCATCCAGTCGTTTTTATTGAGATACTGATCGATCCGTTTATTGGACGAAATGTCCTTGTGGGACGAAATGTCCTCTTGTATGTTAAAATCTGCCATTGTTTATTCTACTCCGTTAATAGGAATCATACATTGTAGATGTTTACTTAAAAGGTTAAGGCGCATCATACTGACTGTAATAATTCCCATATTAACTCCTATAACATAGGGGATTTGAGGTTATTATAGTTGACCATCAGTAGTTTTTTATTGAATCATTACTAGTATATAATATGCCATATACTAGTGTATCCCAGTTACCCGAGGGTGTAAAAGATAATCTTCCGGTTGGTGCAAAACGTATATGGATGAATGCTTACAATGCAGCTTACAAAAAGAAGAAGCAGTTCAAGGACGATGCGGCAAGAGCTCGTTATGCGTGGGGAGCAGTAAAGAAACGATATACCAAATCTGGAAATAAATGGGTTAGTAAACAATAATTAATTCTTTATCATTACTTCACTTAGTCTAATATACTCCTTTTCGCTTATTACATGTCTATCAAACAATTGTCTTAGGAAGAATAGGGATTTCATCTTACTCCATTTAAACAGGAGGTTAGAGTCTATGATGACGTTACTATATATATTCTGAGCCCTCAATAACCTATACATCGTACTAGTATTAATAGATAACACTTATAATATGACATACAGGAAATAGTGTATGGAGAGAGTTCCAGTGACTAAGAGAGAAAATGTAGAACTATCTGTATCGGAGATTGTATTGTCACAAGAAGCACTATCATTAATCGGTGATACTGTAAATGTTAACAAGTCAATTAAGATATCAGGTATTGCGTTAGCGGAAGGTCTATGGAACGGCGTTCGCTATACTGCAAGTGAGATATCGAAAGCAATTAAATCGTTAGAAGGATTAACAGTAATGGTAGAACACGGTCATACTAGAGAATTTGGTATAGACCCTGTTGGTACTGTCAGTAACGTAGAATGGGATGAAACTCTACAAGCGCTCAAGTTTGAGGCTATTGTGGATAACCCAGAAGCAATAGGGTATATAGCGGATAGGACATTAAAATCGGTATCAGTACAAGCGTTCCTAGATAGATATTATTCTACAGAAGAACCGGGTGAGGTACCCCTCGCACAGAATCTCCAATTCTTAGAACTATCACTCGTGGAAGTTCCTGCATGTAAAGTCTGTCACATCCTATTTTGGGAAGAACTTAGTGGAAGACAAGTAGCAGGTCTGGCATTCGATGATAAGAAACTCAATGTAATATATCACGATAGAGATCATTGGGAATTACCACAAGCACCAGTAGATACGGCTTTCAAAGTAAACAGGGAAGCGTATGAATTAGAAACACTGAAAAGAGCATCAACTATAACAATGGGAAATCAGGATTTGAAAGAGTCATACAGACTTATTCATCACATGCCCAACGGTACAGTTGTCTTTAAAGGTGTTACAAGTGCTATGAGTGCATTAAAGTCTCTAAGAGGACAATCAATAAGTAAGATAAGAGATGCCTGGGTACACTTAGCTAGAGAATATACACGCTTTGACAAAGTAGCACCAGACATGCCATTCACTATCGATGAACTTCTTGAATTACAAGGAGATGCGATAGATTATATTAGATCGCATACTTGGGAGGCTAAGCGTTTAGAGGACGTTTATGTAGATTGGATTATTTACAATGAAGAATTAGTAGAGGAGGAAATAGATACTGTAGCTGAAGAAGCCCCAGTTGAAGTAGTTCCAGTTGGAGCTACAATTGAATATCCTTCTTACTATTCCGACGGGAGTTGTGAATTCATTCCAATCTTAGAACGTATTGAAGCAGTGCCAGACCCTTCAGTACCTTTAAATGCTGAATCCTCAACCAATATGTGTAAAGGAAGAATAAAAATGACAGATAAACCTAATCCTACTCCCACACCAGTGGAGCCTGCAAAGCCTGTAGTACCAGTAGTAGCGAAACCAGCAGTAGCACCAGTTGCACCAGTAGCTGTAGCTCCTGAACCAATTATGGTGCCAATTCAAATACAAGTGTCCACAGTTGCGACACCAACAGCAGCTCCTATAGTGCCAGTAAGCACAACGGACCCAAACGCTGGACCAGTCGGTATAACTATACCCACTACATCAGCTCCATTAGTACCGACAGTACCAGTAGCAGTACCAGTCGCTCCTCTGCAAGCACCTAATATTCCCTCAGCTATGCCTGAGATACCAATAACAATAAGAATAGAGCAAGTACCTCTCCCAATTGTAGCTGACCCAAGTGTTCCTTTGGTTACTCCTGTTCCTGCGGCAATTCAGCCCGCTGTAGCACCAGTACCAGTTAGAGCACCAGCACCATTGCCAGTAGCCCCAATAGTTCCTACAACTGTAGCTCCTGTAGCAGTTCCTGTAGCCCCTGTGCCCGTAGCCCCAGTAGCAGCGGTCCCAGTAGCCCCAGTTGCCCCCGCGCCTGTAGCTCCCATAGTAGCCCCTGTAGTGGCTCCTGTCGTAGCACCAGTTGTGGCACCAATTATAGCTCCAGTGGCACCAATACCAGTGGACGTTAATGAAGTAACTAAGGATATGAGTATTGGTGAGTTATTAACTCTAATGCTGAAGAGAAAGGAAGAATAAGAAGATGTCTGAAGACCTAGCTAATGCACAAATGGAAATACTTAGACTTAAAGTGGAACTCTTAGAGGAACAACTTAAGAACAGTAAAATACAACTATCCGATAGAGATCAACACATTCTATCTCTAAAAGATGCTTTGGATGAGCCACAACCATTGGTTGGGTACACCCCAGGCATCAATAGTGGTGGTAGAACTACTGCTCAACTTAGCCAGAGAGAAATAAAGGAAGCATTGAATTCACTGAGTCCAGCCGAATTATTCATGCTGGCGAAGAAGAAAGGTATCTCTATAGAACGTATTTTCCCTATCTAACCCTCTTTTATCCCTATTTACTATAACTATTCTTATATCTAACTTTAATACACATAGTATAAGAGGGAGATAAGCCAGTATGCATACTCTCAAGAGTTTAGAAGAGCTTCAGCTTAAGACTAGCGATATTGTAGACATCCTACCTAAGAGAATGGCAACTTTCGTCGAGGAAGTTGCTAGGGAAGTTAGATATGGTCGTCAGCTACTTAGACTGAATACGCAGCTCGTCAACACAAAGGGTCGCTCTGTACACCTACCGAGAAGGGGCAGCATTAGTGCTGTTCGTATTTCAGAGGCAGCGACTCCTACCGAGCAAAATGTTAGTTGGGCAACCACAGAGGTTACCCCATTCAAGATTGGTACACAACTATACATTACTCAGGAGTCAATTGACGGAACTGAGATCGAGGTTATCAACGGGTCTATTGAGGAAGCGGGCATTGCCATGGCTGTCTCAGAAGATACCGAGATATTCAGCGAGATCATGGGTCGTCAACCAGATCCAGTCGCCGCAGCCGGCGTTTGGGCTTGGACAGCAGAAGCAGATCCATTTGTTGGCGATGGTGCCACAGTGCTATTTACTTTAGATAACGACATAGTTATTGAAGTGGATTCAGTCACAGTCGCAGGCACCGCAACCACAGCATATACAATGGACTATTATGACGGAAAGATTAGCTTTACCACAGCACCAACTTCTGGTGCAGCGGTTATAGTTAACTATTGGTACAGTAACAGGACATCCTACCAGGATGCTAATACTGATGCCTCTTTCAAGTATGAAGACATTGTAGCCGCAAAGACAACCATGAGGGGAGACAAGATAGTAACAGACGTTTGTGTTCTTAACCCTGATGAGTTCGCAGATTTGATCCTTGACTCAAGGTTCATCGATGCAAGTCAATACGGAAGCCGTGAGCCAATCCTTAATGGAGAAGTTGGCAAAGCTGCGGGCGTTAGGATCTTAATCACTACAGCAGTACCTTCAGGAACATCTATCTTCATGGCAACGAGCCGTGCAGGATGGCATGTAATGAAGAGAAACATAGATTTGAAGAGAAAGGAGAGCCAGGAGACTGACTCATACAAGTTCTTCTTCTATGAGGAGTTCGCTCCAGCTATCACTGATGAGACAGCAGTTATCGTTTGCGTAAATCACGCAGCCGACTCAGCTAACCTATAGTCCTACCACCTTTATTTTATTTTTATTTATAACACAAGTATTTTATGTCTCTAGACCTATCTTTGTATAGGGAGAAAAGATGGCTAATTATTGTACTGCTGCTCAAGTTCGCCTTTATACAGGGTTAACCGTTACCGATGCTAGTGATAGCGCATTAGCCGATTACTTAGAACCAGCTACTAAAGCAGTTATAAATCAGATATCCGCCGAGAGGCTTTGGGAGACATTATCTGGTGATATGGAGGACACTTCCTTCTGGACCGAGAAACCTCATATAGCCGATATAGATGGTGACTTTACTATAGATGCATCTGATGTTACTGTATACGGATGGACAGATGCTGATGATGCGTCGACTAAGACTGAATTGACTGTTAGTTCTGTTGTTGCACTGGAAGGTAGAATAAACGTAAGTGCAGCACCTGGGGCTACATATGAAGTTGTCACAGGTAACTATAGACACTATCAGAATAGTGTTGATGATGATCTAATAACTCAAGCTACGGCACTATACGCAGGATATCTATACACCTTTACTAAATGGGTATGGATTCCAACTACCTATAAAGTGGGTTCTGTGTATATGAGAAATATATCACCGGTCTATGATCGAATACACAGGGAGTATGTTAGGACTTTGTATAAGATACAGAGAAAGAATTATTCTATAAGCAATACTGGTAAGAACCAGAAAAGCTTAACAGACATGGACAAGGAGTGGAAGTAGAACTATGACTACAGTTGACTTAGGAATAGTGCTTAGACATTTATTCAATGATACTGTAACACTTAGACAGTGGACAGATGTAATAGCATCTGGTGAGTTTGGTTCTGTGACTAGGACATCTATAGATTACAGTATCACAGTTCACATGAATCCAGTTACTTATGAAGAGACTATGTGGTTACCTTCAGGTGGACTCCAAATAGGGGATGCTAGAATTGTTATGTTTACAACTTACACAGTTGGTGGAGTTACTGTAACACCCGTTGAGGGAGACTATGTCGTATATGAT
>Ga0075122_10002040_pt1 | contig 13678 bp, 14 predicted proteins | sample AntAceMetag02UKB_FD_69790 | JGI IMG/M metagenome (GOLD analysis project Ga0075122, IMG submission 69790) | Saline lake microbial communities from Ace Lake, Antarctica - Antarctic Ace Lake Metagenome 02UKB | ecosystem: Environmental > Aquatic > Non-marine Saline and Alkaline > Saline | place... | reverse complement strand
GATTAATTCAGTTTGTTGTTGTAAAATAACATTACAATTAAATATATTCCGCGGTAGCTCAATGGTAGAGCAGTTGACTGTTAATCAATTGGTTGTAGGTTCGAGTCCTACCCGCGGAGCCATGACGGATTTGGAAGGGCATTAGCCCTTCTTTTTCTTTTACCTAAGCCATTTTTAGCAGGTTCGAACATTGGTTTTGCTTTGGGGTCTAATACAATAGCATCTTCTATTGTCTTAAACGGTTTTCTGGCTTTAATAATAAGCTCCTTGTCCTTAATAATTGGGTTCGAACCTAATGTAGCAAAGATCTGTCTTTTCAGTTCTGGGTCGCCATACTTGAACCAGTAGCGCGCATAACAGGCATAATTGAAAGTTCTTTCTGAACGTTCTAAATATTCATTTTGTCGTTGATCAACGCCTTTTAATAATTTTTGGCACTGTTTTTTTTCTTTAATAAGCTTTGATTTCTGAATCTTATATTCCTCTTTATCGATTTCTTCATTTAATCTCATCTCCAAAAGTTTATCTAATTTATCAGATACATCTTTAAATGCTTTTTGCTGTGATGTAAGAATTGTATTTCTAGTTTTGTGTTCTATATTATGTGTTTTATTTAAATGTTCAATAGCCAATCTTTTATAATCATCATCGATCTCTATTTTAGATAGTTGTTCATCAAATTGTTTATTTAATTCTTTTACTTCAATACTTCCTTGACTACAATTAAGGTTTTTTCTTTTGGTACAATGATAATAGATATAGTGCAAGATTGTTGGGTTCTTCATTTTTTCAATAGTAGTTTTACATTGTGGACATTCATTTCTATTATTAGAAGAAAATTTATGTTTACATTTTGAACAGATGATTTGGTTTTTTTCGTCGCCAGTAATCATAGCTCCGCATTCTCCACATCGCATTAGACCAGCAAATAGGAGATTATGTTTCTTGGGTCTTGGCTTTCCTTTTCTACCTAAGAGAATTTGAACTTTATTGAAGTCGTCTTCGCTAATCATTGGTTCGTGTTTGCCCTCATATAACTCTTTGTTATACCAAAACCAGCCATAATAAAATGGATTGGTAAGTATCTCGTAGATACTTGATCTAGGAAGTGATTTACCGCCCAATGTTTTTCTTTTCAATGTTTTATATTTCCATTTCTCATTAACAGTTTTTAGAATTTGAGGTGGAGTATAAGTACCTTTAAGCATTAGCTCCCATATCTTTTTAATCATATCAAATCTTTCTGGATCTTTAATAATATCTTTTTTACCTTTTTCTTTAATTTTATTATTAAGATATCCAGGCGGAGCTACGCCAGGTAGCCATCCCATCTTTACTTTATTTCTTAGCCCTCGTTTAACATCGGTGCTTAAATCAAGGATAAATTGATTGGCCATTCCAAATTCAACATTCATCATTAAAACATTGTCAGTGGGGAAGTAGTTTCTATCATTTGTTCTGACATGTTTAATTATTCCTTGTTGAAGCATCCAATTAATATTACCTCCATCTATTGGATTGCGCGCTAATCTATTGAGTTTCCAGCATAATATTCCTTGTGCTTCATTATCTGATATTTTCTGTAACATCTGATTAAAGACTGGACGCCCAGGCGCTTTTGCTGACTGCGATTCCGATAGGATATTAATAACATTTAATTTTTCTCTCTTAGCTATTTTAGATAGTTCGTTAATTTGAGATTCAACAGAAGCAACTTGACGGTCTTCGGATTCACTTGATTTTCGAGCGTAGATAAAATATTTAATTTTCGTTTGAGTTTTTTGTTTCATATTAGTTTTATTTAATTATATTATATCATTTTATTTATAGTTTAGTAATATTTAATTTATTAATTTCTAAAGAATATCTTTTAAGAGATATGACTGTCATTACTGTCATGCTGTCTTAATGCTTTCATTGTGTATTGATTTTTAATGACACAATGACAGTAATGACAGTGTTTTTTTTATTTCTTTGTTTTCTTAATTTTCTTTACTGTTTTTTTCTTAATTGTCCAAGTTCGTTGATTTGGTTTTCGATTATAGTGCGCTAAGATTTTTAGCTCAGCTAGATTGTCTTTAATTTCATTGATGTGTTTGGTTAATGTGCCTGGACCTTTTGGCCATCCTTTATCGTTAGTATTGATTTTGAGATTTTCGGCAACAACATTTAGTTCTTCTAGTAATTGAGTTGGAGTCCCACTCCATTGATTTCTATTATTTATCATTTCTTTAATTGTTTGACCGACAAGATGTGCTTCTATTGCCTCAACGTGTTGAGACTTGATATTTCCTAAATACGCTTTTAGGAATACATTTTTGCCATATCCCATAGCTTGGGCAATGGCTTCACCCCATTCAGCAAAATCAGCCATACGTGGTTTATATTTAACAGATATATTTTTCTTTAAAGATAAAGCGCGACTTAATATTTTTAACATGCTACCAAAGATTTTTGCTCGGTTTTTTTCAAATGTTTTCCATATTTCTTTTTCAGTAAGGCGTTTATTTTTAGGAATTTTTTTAAACTCTATCAAGAGACATCGGTCTAGTAAATCTGGTTTTTGCACTGGAATGTTAATGCCATTAATACTAATACATCTTTTAAATTTATATATAATGTCATCGTCGTCAGAATATAATTCACGTTTTGTAAAACCGGCTCCGGTCACAGCCTTACAAAGTAGATCACTAATTGAATCATGTATAAAGCTTATATTATCAAGTGGCAAAAACCAGTGATGAGATAGAGCTTGAATTAGTTCATTTTTATTAGATGGAAATTCCATTACCTCAATTTCGCTTGGATCTATTAATTTACGAGATATTTTTTCTTTGATTGATTTCCCGCTACCTTGTCCTCCATAATCTACAGGAATTGGATGAGGAGAATCGGGGACTAAGGCATAGATAATCCAAACCTTTGTTAAAAGCCAGGCATCATTATTAATAACATTAAAATAACGTTTTAATTTTTCGATGTCTTTATAGTGTGAACGTTTAGTAGGATCTACCTGTGGTAACTGATGAGAATATCTTCGGAATAAGATAGGTGGATTTTTAACAATTTTATATCCTTTATCAGTAATTTTAATTGCTCGCCATTGCTCATCACAAAGGTCGTACCAGATTGCATCCTTATATTTTGCTACACGATTATGAAGTTCATATTTTTTTCCATCATAGCGTGCTTCGCCACTTAAAGTATTTATTGCTGATTTAATAGATTCTGAGTTTGCTACCTTTCCGTTCTGGCTATAGTAAATATAACCAAGCCATTCCCTGAATGACTTACTATTAATACGCTCTATTCGATTACCATTTGAAGTTTTAATTTTTGCAAAAGCTTCATTAGATTGATCATGGAATAATTTTATTTTTCCTGATGTCATAGAGACCAATCCATCTTTTGGAGCTTCTTTTTTAGCTTCTATTTCAGCATTTAAATCATCTAATTCACAATCTATTAATTCATCTTCCCTTGGTTCTATATCATTTTTATTTTGGTTTGTTTTCTTCATTTTTTTAATGTTCCTTTTTTAATTTTTTCAAATTCTTTTTTATGTTTAAATGGTATTGGATTATAAACAGCATCAAAAGCCAAGAGTAAATTAGTAGCTAGCTTGCTAGCTTGTTTATCTGAAAGGTTTATTCCTTCCTTCTTTTTATAAATTTCTTTAAATTTTTTAATAAATTCTTTATCAACTTGCATACGAAAAATAATTACTTTAATTAACTTCTGGTATTTATATATTATTATTTCATATTCTTACGGTTGTATTCTTGTTGTAAAAATTTGCATTTATGTCATTGCTATAATCGGTGCAATAGCGTAAATAAAAAAGCACTCGTGCAATACGAGTGCCAAATTTAGCATATTTTTTACATTCTATTTTTTGGTTTTTACAATAAGTTGTAGGCCATTCTTTACCGATAACTCTATTGGAAATCCTTTTCCAAGTATCCTTTTTATATTCATGACAATATTATTAAATTTTTCTCTTATTTCGCGATTTTTTTTGAGGCCCCAAGCAGTTTCAGATATTCCTATTTGAACTGCTAATGTTTCTGGTACAAGAGGTTTGCCTTTTTTGGGTTTTGAGATGCCCGGAGCAATTATTTGTCTCTCTTTCCAAAGTTCTTTAAATAGTAAAAATACAGGACTTTTTTCTCTACCTTTTTGGAATTTATGTATTATTTTATTATATGTTAATGTTTTATTGGGTATATCTAATATTGGTTGTTTGTCATTATTAGTTGGATTAGCATTTATAGAATCTCCAATAGAATCTTTAAAATTCTTAAAGTTCATATCATATAATTCAATAGATGGCAATTCAATCATCATTATATCTTTTGTATGATTAATTAAAGATATATGGGGTAAAATCCAATAGTTTTCGTTTTCAGAAAAGATTTTTAATATTTTCAAAACATCTGATAATATTAAATCAGCTTTAGTAAATTTTTCTTTTGGTATTCTTAGGTGATAGCTATCGTCTTCTTTTGAAGTGATGCTTTTTTCTTCTTCTATTATCTCAATAATTTTCTGCATCTTCGTTGATATTTCTTGTTTAAGGTTATCCGAAATATTTTTGTATGCAGAGTACGAATATTTTTCGTTCAAGTATTCTTCTATTTTAGATGGTTTGTATTTAATATTTATATTATCAATATCAAATTCAGATTTAATTCCTTTGTATTCTATTTTAAAACTATTAATAAGTTTCTTATTTTTTAAATCTTCTAACAGATTATGAAGGTGAACATGATCTATAACAGTAAAAAGATTCCAATTTAAAGGGGATTCCTCTCTATTAATATCTAATGTTTCTGTTGATTTATTAGATTCTTTTGAAAGTTGTTCTAATATATATCTTTTTGTATGGTCTTTTGAAGTCATCTTTCTTATTATACATTATTAACTGATAATAAATAAAGCTCAAAATAGTTACAAGTAGCTGATTTTGTGTTAAAATAGCCATATATGGTTAAAATTAACTCACAGAATAATGACCAGACTTGTCCAGATATAACCGCCAAAAGCGTAGGTTATTGGATTATGCCTAAAAGAAAACTCTTAGAGATGATTATAGAGGGTTCTTTGAGTCGTAAAGAAATGGCACAAGGCATTAATAAGAGTACACGTACTGTACGAAGATGGATTTCAGAACCCTTGTTCCAAAAAGCTTTAGCTCAAAATTCTGAAGAATGGAAAAATCAAATTACAATACAACACATGCTTTTATCCAGAGAACTTATGCGCAAACTAGCTAAGAGAGTGAAAGAATCAATGAATGAGATATCGCCAAATGTAGTTTTAACTGAATATAGGAAGCTTTTAATTAGTGGATTTTCTAAAGTTTTATCTGTTGGACCTCAAAAGGATAATCCTGTTAAACAAAAGAAAGTATCTTTTTCTATGTCTCCTAAGGCCACTAAAGCTATAGAAAAGAATATTTTAAAGATGCAAGGATATCAGGAGTTAGATGTTTCTAAGGAAGAAATAGAAGCTGTGCAAAAGGAGAATATAGTAAATAGACAGTAGCACAAAAGCGAGAAAAGATTATTATTCTTAAAATTTAATAAGTGAAAAATAAAAAAGGCCAACGGGTGATTAACTCATTGGCCTTCTTGCTTATCGGCGATTAGAATGGAATGCTGTTTACATCAACAACTTCTGGTTTATCTTTATCTATCTCTTTCGTAAATCGGCATTTTGGATAGGAACTACATCCTAAAAATTCACCATTTTTCCCTTGTCTAGTAATTAAAGAATTTCCACACTTTGGACAAGCTGGATTCTTATCATCTTTTTTATCATCTTCATTCTTTACCGACATACTACCGTTGAAAACTTGCTTTAAATCTTTGTAGAGTTTTTCAGCTTTTTCAACAGAATCTTCGCGAATATTTATCATTAATGATCTTTTAATTACTTTGTTATCTGAGTCTTTGGTAATCACTTCATTGATCTGAATTTTGTTGAAATCGTGATTAATTGTAGCCATATTTTTATTTAGAATAAATTAATTTGTTTTTTTCTGGCTTGCTTATTTAGCTGTTCGACTTTTTAGAGTTGTAAATTCTAACAGCTAGCAAACCAGAAATATAATTTGTTTTACTTTATTTTCTTAATCAGATTTTTCTCTTTCATTGACAAGTATCTTCTTTCGTTAAAGACAATATGATCTAGTAATTCAATACCTAGAATGTCACCAGCCTGCTGAAGTCTTCTGGTTGTTATCAAATCGTCCTCAGACGGCTCTAAATCACTGCTTGGATGATTGTGCAACACAATTATTTTTGTTGCTGAAATTGCCAATGCAGGATGAAAAGTTTCTCGAGGATGAATCAAGCAAGCATTTAGAATTCCTAAGCTGATTAATTCTGCTTTTTTAATCTTTGTTCGTGTATTTAGGTAGATTCCAATGAAGTGTTCTTTATACCAATCAGTTATTAATGTTCTAGCTATTCTTGTTGCTTCAAGTGGCTGATTAATAACATCAATCATAATTTCTCCTTTCTCCCCAGTGGGGATTAATATTCTGTATCAATCGCAAAATTGCGATTATTGACTCGATCACAGGCATCTGCCCAAAGCTTAAACCATTCTCGATTTGTCTTAGGTTTCTTCCTTCCTTTTTCTTCAAGAATAGAATCCATGGCTTCGACAATGATTTTATTCTTTGTGCCTGAATCAAGATCATGAAAATATATCTCCATAATTTATCACCTCCTTTCTTTTTGCTGAGCATCGACCATACTCAGCTTTTAATTAATTTATTTAGAGAATACTCTAGCCAAAAGAATTTCATTCAATATATTTACTTCGCTCAAACCATTTCCAAATTACTCCCTAAATCCCGCGTCTTAATTGAATTAGAACGACGCTGTATCAATGACCTAGCTTTCGTTTGAAAATTTGAGTAGTAAAATTTATTAAGGAACTAATTTTTAATATTAGGTAAAAAAGCAAAAACTGGGATATGTATAAAGTTAGACCGATAAAATATTTAAATAATAATTTTCTGGTCTGCGACAAAAGATATAATGGCTTAACCTTTTAGCAGATTTTAATTTAAAAGGCACATTTTGAGGGACTCAAAATTGTTGTTAAATTAAAAAAGAAAATTATTATTTAACTCAAAGGAATAAAACTTTAAACATATCTCAGTATTTTGCTATAATCTTTTATTAGAAATTAGTTTCTTATTTAAATTTCTACTCAACTTTACAAACGAAAGCGTATGGTCATTACAGCGTTGTTTAATTCAAGCAAGACGCTTTGAAAGTAATTTGGAATATATGGTTTCGAAGTAAATATATTAATGGAATTTGGTAGAGTATTAGTTTTAATTGCACAACAAAAAAACAGGATATGTATCCTGCTTTTAACACTCATTCCCCCAGAGGCTCTATTTAGATATATTAATAATCCTACTGGCCACGAAAAATATTTTTTATTTTCTGAAATTTTTAGCCTGATCTATTGAAATCTCTAATTGTATTATGATATTATTAAAGTGTTCCCATATTCTTATATTTACGAAGACAGAAAGATTTATTCTTTCTTCCGATTGCGCGCAAAAAGGGTGACCTGGACGCACACAATCGGAAGTCTTCGTGACTAACGAGAATGTGGGAACCGTCGGGTTGCCCTTTTTTTGTTTTCAAATTAAAAAACATTTTGAATTGTAAAATTTATTTATATGGAACAAATAACAAATGAGAAGTTAATCGATACTGTTGGTAGGTTGAAAACAGTGGAGTCTGGTCTGATTTTTTATTGGGTTATTGGTTTTTCTAGCAAAGCAATATATTTTGTAAAGATAGGAGGAATGCCAGCTATTATGAATTTTCCTTATCCTCTTTATCTTTTAGGTCCAATAGTAGATGCTTATTATATATCTAAAGGTAGGAAAAAATTTAAAGACACAGATAGTCTTATTAAAGAAGCAAAGTTATATTTAAGGATTACAAAAGATCAAATTAAAAGTATTCAGATTGAAAAAGGTATTTTGTCCAATAGTTTGATTTTAAATACCAAGAATCAGAAATATATCTTAAAGGTCGGAAAAAAGAAATTCATCGAATTTTTAAAATTATATGAAGAATTTAAAACAAGATAAATTACCAGAAGAAGTAGTTCCAAAAAAATCCCTTCATGGATATAAGGATAAAAGATCTGAATGGGGAAAATTAAGAGCTATCCGATTCTTATATATAGTTGCGATTTTGTTTTCAAGCATAGGAGGCACAGGATACACATTCAAGCTTTTTTCAGGCGAAGGAAATTTTATTTTACTAGGTATTTTTTTCATTTGGTTGTTCTTTTTTATTAATCTGTTTAGTAAAATTTCTAAGAAGATGAAATTACTTGAACAGAAAATAAATACTGAAAAAGCATTTAAAAAAGAGAAACGAATTGAAAAGCAAGTTATTATAAAAACAGTACTTTTTCTAACTTTTTTTATTTTACTTGTTATCTTATTTTTTGAATTGTTTTAAAAATATTTCTTATTAAGAAATAAATAGATTTATATAAAATAAAAATTTATGTTATATATAATAATCATTTTATCTATAGTATTTATATTTGGATTAGTTTTAGTAATAAAAAAAATAGAAGAGAATAAAGAGACTGATCTGCCAAAAAATAAAAGCGAAGATAATAAATCAGAAAAGGTGCAAGATAAAACATTACTAGAAAATTTTAAAAACAAATACGCAATTATATTATTTTTTATTGATAATTTTATTAATATTTTTTTGTTGGATATGTGGTTTGTAAGATCTTTCACAATTTTATATCATGATGAAAATATAAACATGTCTGATTTTATTACTAAACATTTCGAAGATTTTGAAAAAATGAAAAGAAATTTACACATAGAGATGATGGCTTATAATATGTCTAATGTAATAGTGGCAAAAGATATTTCGACAGAAGAAGAAAAAATAAAAAATCTAGACGAAGATGATAAAAGTTCACTGCTTTGGTTTTATCGTTCTATTTCCTGGGCACAAGATCAGGTTCCTATTTTTTGTGAGTCACAACATGGATATGATTTTTCGAAAAAATATATTTTAGCTTTTGAAAAATATAAACAAATCCCGAAATCAGAAAGAATACATTCATTTAAGGACACTATAATAGATATAACAAAATCTTTAAGGAAAAAGAAGTTAATAATAAAATCTGAAAAAAAAGAGCAATTGCTACTTCATTCATTTTTGCTTGGCATGATTGTTTATATGCTTCCCGATGATATTTTTGAATGGGTATTTTCTCTTAAGGATTGGGAATTAGATAAGATTTATGGTGAAATATTGAAAGCGAATAGAACAGGAGATATAGAGAGCTTACTTAACGCATACCATTTTAATGATAAGTACTTAGATAAAATTGAGGAGAGAAGTGTTCAACGGCTTTCAGATGTAGTTAGTGATAAGGAAGTAAAGATATAATTTATCTTTTTGATTATTTTTAATCAAAACTATTTTAGAATTATATTAAGTAGAATTATATCGGTTCCGCTTTTTATTTTGTCAAAAATTGATCAAATTACAACAAGATGATAATGTAGTAATAATGAAACTATATGAAATAAAAGATAGATCAAAGTGGTTAAAAGATAATAAGAATACATCTAATAGATCAATTAATGATACTCTTATTTTAATGGATCCTAGCATAATAAATGTTTTAAAGCACTTTAGTTTTTCTATTCCTAAAAGTTCTAGAGGGGAATGTAAACGCGTAAAAGTTACTGCTGGTAATCCATTGAAAGATAAAATTATTGCAGTAAAAGTATTTGATAGCGGTTGGTATGGTAACTACATTCTTTTAAAAGATAATGGAAAATATTCTAGAATGACTTGTGATGAGATTCAGGATACTGACCTTCAATTTATAAAAAGTAATCTTGAACGTGGCAACAAATTAAAGGATATTCAGAAAGAGATTAGGGTGTTACAAAAATTGAGAAGATGATTAAAGTTGTTTAAATATTTATAACCAAAAGCGAAATCTTATTAATTTCACTTTTTTATTTTGTCAAAAATTGTCAAAATTGACAGTAGGGAAATTAAAAGTTAAAATGAAAACATGAATAAACTTCTAACCATAAAACAAGTTTCCAAATATTTAAAAGTAAGTGAGAGAACTGTTCTTCGCTATATTGAAAGTGGTCGACTTCAGGCTTCGCGTATTGGACAGTGGAGAATTAAAGAAAGTGATTTAAATAAATTTTTAAAAGATAATTTAAATAATAAAAACAAGAATTAAAAAATATTAGTCCAGATTTAATTTTTATTATTAAAATTATCATGTTTGTATAACAGTGTTTATGATTAAAAGTTTTAATAATAAAACTGAAAAGGTAGGTGATGAGTTGAAGAATGATATAAAAGATGGTGCGAAAGTTAATGTTGCCGCGGCTATTTTTTCTATGTATGGCTATGAAGCATTAAAAAAGGAGCTTTTTAAAATAGATAAGCTTCGTTTTATTTTTACAGATCCAACATTCGTTGAGATTAGTAAAAGTAAAAAAGAACAAAAGCAATTTGAAATAAATTCTAATTTAAGAAAAAAAGCTATAAGCGGAACTAATTTCGAAATTAATTTAAAGAATAAACTTAAGGGTAGATCTATTGCTAAAGAATGTAAAAAATGGATAAAAGATAAAGTATCATTTAAATCAAATATTGGTAATTCTTATATTCAATCTCATTTAAGTTTAGATGATAATAAGAAAAAAATTGTATATACAGGCATTAACGAATTTAGTAGTGCTGGTTTTGGATACGAAAAAGATAATGCTATTTTAAATCAGGCCATTAAAACAGATGATTTTGAAACGACAAAAGAATATTTTAATAATTTTAATGAAATATGGGAAGACAAAGATTTATTAAAAGATGTAACTGAAGATGTAGCTGAATATGTTTCTAATTTATATAAAGAAAACTCTCCTGAATTTATTTATTATCTTACTTTATATAATATTTTTGATGAATTTTTGGAAGATATTTCAGAAGATGAATTAGCAAATGAAAAAACAGGATTCAAAGAATCCGAAGTGTGGAATAAACTTTATGATTTTCAAAAGGATGCAGTGCTTGGGATAATAAATAAATTAGAAAGACATAATGGTTGTATATTAGCTGATAGCGTTGGTCTTGGAAAAACTTTTTCAGCTCTAGGAGTAATAAAATATTATCAAGAGAGAAACAGGAGTATTCTAGTCTTATGTCCTAAGAAACTTGGTAATAATTGGCAGACATTTTTAAATAATTATGAAGATAATTCTTTATATAAAGATAGATTTAATTATAATATTTTATATCATACTGATTTATCTAGAGAAAACGGTGAATCGAATGGTATAGATTTATCACGCATAAATTGGGGGAATTATGACTTAATTGTTATAGATGAGTCTCATAATTTTAGAAACAATGATCCAAGGAATGATAGAGTAACTCGTTATCAAAAATTATTAAATGATGTAATGAAAGCTGGGGTAAAAACTAAAGTATTAATGCTTTCGGCTACGCCAGTCAACAACAAATTTACTGATTTAAAAAATCAAATAGCTTTAGCTTATGAAGGCCATACTGATAAAGTTGATAAAGGAATGGATATAAATAGATCGATAGATGCTATTTTAAAAAATGCGCAAAAAACTTTTAATGATTGGTCTAAACTTCCAATTCAGGAAAGAACTGGACAGGAATTATTAAAAAAATTAAATTCTAATTTTGATTTTTTTAAACTCTTGGATAGCATTACAATTGCAAGAAGTAGAAGACATATTGAAAAATATTATGATATGGAAAAAATTGGTAAATTTCCAAAAAGATTAAAACCAATAACTAAAAGAAGCGTAATAACTGAAATAGATGACTTTATTGAAATTGATGAATTATATAAACAATTATCTCTTTTGAATATGTCTATATATTCTCCTTTTGATTATATTCTAGAACATAAGAAAGAATTTTATAGTGATTTATATGATACTAATATTAGTAAAGAGGTTAGTTTTAAGCAATCTAATAGAGAAAAAAGTTTACAGAAATTAATGAGAGTGAATTTATTAAAAAGATTAGAAAGTTCGGTTGAATCTTTTCGTATTACTTTAAATAAATTTGTAAATAATGTAAAAAATACAATTGAAAGTATTGAAGATTTTGAAAAAAATGGACAGGAATTTTCAGTTGAATCCTTGCAGATAGATAATTTAGATACAAATGTTGAAAGTGATGATTGGCTTGATGATAATTTCAGCATAGGCGATAAAGTAAAAATTAATTTAAAAGATATGAATACTTTAGGATGGAAGGAAGATTTGAAAGCAGATCATGAAATAGCAGTTAAATTATTAAAAGAAATGAAAAAGGTAACAGTGGAAGATGACAAAAAATTAAATGATTTAAAACAAGTTATTGATAATAAAATTAGCAATCCTATTAATATTAATAATAAAAAGATTCTTATTTTTTCAGCATTTGCAGATACGACAAATTATTTATACAAACATATATCGAAATACGCCAAAGAGAATCATGGCCTCGAAGTTGCAAAAGTTATTGGCACTGACCAGAATGAATGCACATTGGATATAAACAGACAATTTAATAACATCCTAATTAATTTTTCACCACGCTCTAAAGAAAGGAAAAGTAAAGATAATGCCAAAGAGATTGATATATTAATTGCTACTGATTGTATTTCAGAAGGACAGAATTTACAGGATTGCGATTATCTTATTAACTACGACATCCATTGGAATCCGGTAAAAATAATTCAAAGATTTGGAAGAATTGATAGAATTGGTTCAATAAACAAGGATATACAATTGGTTAATTTCTGGCCAAGTATCTCTTTAGATGATTATATAAAACTTAAAAATAGAGTTGAGAATAGAATGTTAATGGTAGATGCCACTGCTACTGGCGAGGATAATGTTTTAACTAATGAATCCATAGATTTAGAGTATAGAAAAAAACAATTAGAAAAACTTCAAGAAGAAGTGGTTGATATTGAAGATATGAATACAGGAATTTCAATTACTGATTTAGGATTGAATGATTTTAGAATGGATTTAGTTAATTATATTAATGAACATGGAAGTTTAGATGCTACTGCTAATGGCATGCATGCAGTTTGCAAGAGTGATTTAAGCAAAAATATAAAACCAGGTATTATTTTTGTCTTAAAAAACATAAATAAAAATGTAAACATTAATAATACTAATCAATTGCATCCGTTTTATTTGGTTTACTTAGATGAGAATGGCGAGATATTATCTAATCATTTGAATGTAAAAAATACTCTTGATATCTTGCGCATTACTGCCAAGGGTAAAGAAGAACCAATAAAGAAAGTTTATGAACTTTTTAATAAAGAAACTAAAGATGGTAAAAAGATGGACAAATATTCAAATCTTTTAAGTGAAGCAATCCAGTCTATTTTAAATGTTAAAGATGAAGGCGATATTAATAGTTTGTTTTCAGTTGGAGGTACAACTGCTTTAATTAATGATATTAAGGGATTAGAAGATTTTGAGTTAATAACTTTTATGGTTATAAAATAATATGAAATTACCAGAAAGTGCTAAGGTAAATAAATTTATTCCAAAAACCCAATTCTATAATCGTGTTTTTATTAC
>Ga0075122_10002038_pt1 | contig 13685 bp, 12 predicted proteins | sample AntAceMetag02UKB_FD_69790 | JGI IMG/M metagenome (GOLD analysis project Ga0075122, IMG submission 69790) | Saline lake microbial communities from Ace Lake, Antarctica - Antarctic Ace Lake Metagenome 02UKB | ecosystem: Environmental > Aquatic > Non-marine Saline and Alkaline > Saline | place... | reverse complement strand
TTAATGGTCGGGAAGACAGGATTTGAACCTGCGACCCCCTGGTCCCAAACCAGGTGCACTACCAAGCTGTGCTACTTCCCGAAATGGCGCGCCCGATAGGAGTCGAACCCATAACCTCTTGATCCGTAGTCAAACGCTCTATCCAATTGAGCTATGAGCGCATAATCGACCTAGCGTTGGATTATGCTACTATTATTTTTTTGCGTGTATTTGCATAACCGTTTTAAAAGGCCGATATATATATTATCAAATTTAGCTGTAAATTGCAACTTTTTTTTACTTTATTCTTAGTTTTTTTTACGGAAATGTTTTAAGAATTTTTCTTCTGGTAAAAATATTCCAATTATTGCTATGATTAATACAATAAAACTAGTAATAACAACCATTCTAAACTCTACATAATTATAGTAATATGCTATAAATCCTCTATATGTAGTTCCGGTATTACCATTGTAATATATCATCGGTTCTAAAAGAGATATTGCTAGCAAAGTAACGATTGTTGCAACAGTCAAAGTCAGAAAAACAATACATATAATTTTAAATTGACTCAGTCTCTTAAATTGCTTCTCGTCAACGGTATAATAATTGAATTCAGAATCTGATTTTCGGTTCTTTAATAAATAGTCAATCGAGACATCAAATAGTTTGGATAGTTTGACAACATTCTCTAAATCGGGCATCGAAACTCCTGATTCCCATTTTGATACGGACTGCCTTGAGATATCCAATTGATATGCGATTTCTTCTTGAGACATATTTCTGCTTTTTCTTAATTCTCTTAATATTTCATTAAACAATTACATCACCTCAAAAAGATTATACAAATACTTAGTTAGAAATACTATACATTCAAATTTGAAATCTGTCAACCTATGGTTGCGTTATATAAGATTTAAGCTTCTAAATATAAAAACGATAACAAATATAGAAAATATAGATGACGTAGTAGTCCATACAACTAATTGAACTGCTAATTTTTCATCATTGTTCATTTCTTTCGCCATAATAGCTCCGGATACTGCTGTTGGTGAAGCAATCAGTGCGATTAATGCTGGAAATTCTATGGCTGAAAAATGAAACAATGTTGTATTATTCGAAAGAATTATTGCTAAAGGTAATATTAATAATGGAGCTATAATAGTTCTAGAAAATGTGCCAATGAAAATCTGTTTTCTCAATTCTTTAACTGCTAAAAACTCAAATGTACCACCCAATATTATTAATGCAAAAGGAGATGCAACTTGCCCAACCCATTTGATAGCTAAATACAGAAACTCAAGATTGTTCTTTAACGTAAATACTGGTTCCCCAGTTACAACATCAATTGGAATAAAGGAACGAACCCACAGTACTAATAATCCTAAAAATATCGCTATGATAAGTGGGTTTTTCGATATCTTTATTAAAGTTGATTTAAACGGGTGAATATTCTCATCTTCATTTTTGACAAACAGAGTAAGAGCAACCACCGCTAAAATATTGATTAATGGTACTATAATCGCAGCAATCAACGCTACCACCGATACCGCTTCTACTCCTCCGATTGCTTCTGCTAAAGGAATACCAATAATAGCATAATTAGCTCGAAATACAGACTGTAAAACAACTCCTTTTTTGCGGTTGTCTTTAATAGTAACCAGCGCGATAATCAATCCTGCAATGAATAGAATCAATATAGCGATTACAGCAAAAATAATAATTGGCCAATTAATCTCAGTAATATTATCGATAGAATATATTGTATAAAAAAGAAGTGCGGGTAACGCAATTCTAAAAACAAATTTATTTCCAATTTGTAAAAAGTGTTTATCTAAAAAATGAAATCTCTTTAATATATATCCTAAGCCAATTAATAATAAAATTGGCAGTACTGCATTTAAAGAGAATAATATTGTGTCCATGTCTTCACCTATTTTTTATTTGGTTTTTTTCCTACGGTTGCTGCATAAATTACAAATTCTTCTTCATCTAAGTTTAACAGTTGATCTGCTTTCTTTTGATCATAAGCCCCAATAGCGACCGCACCGCATTCAATAGACTCTGCTGCTAGGTATAAGTTTTGACATGCATGTCCCGCTTCCATAGCGGCCATTTTATGCGTTGCAAATTGATACTTAAATTCACCGCGGTAAGGTGTAACTGTCCAAAATACAACAAAAGCAGCTCCTCTAAGTTGCCCCATTATTGCATCATTAACGAGTTCGCGACTCATTTCATTATCAATAAATTGAAGATTATTTGTATCTTTCATATAATGATACATTCCTCTTTCAAACCCTTCAACTTTATTCAAATAAAAGTACGTCTCCAATGTGCTAGTTGCACCACCTGTTGGCACTACACCCATTGCATAACCAGGACCGTGTTTTATAATAAATGAAGTAGATTTACAAAGATAGATTAATTCTTTTTTCGTCAATTCTTGATCATCATATTTTCGCACACTTCTTCTTGACATGATAACATCATATAATGTCTTAGCACTAATATCTTGTACATCTACATTTAAATCAAAAATTTCTCCGTTTTTGTAAGTCTTACAAACATTTGGCTTTGGAAGACCTTTCCCCTTATCGGTTTGTGAAAAATCCAACTCTAACCAATTGGGTTTTAGGGATTCTCTAAATGTCTGATTCATTTTTTTTATGTCTTCATCATTGTATTTCATAGTATCATCCTCCAAACATTATTATTATATCATAAGAGACAATCTTGTCCTATTGTAATATGTAAAAGAAAAAAGAGAAATTAATCTCTTTTTAAACGGAACATTTTTCGTAATCACATAGGTCATTACTGCATTGTATACATCCTTGTCTCTTAATTAACACTGCTCCACAAGACGGACATAGCTCTCTATCCATTTTGTCTGGTTTATATTTTTGGTTTTCAATAATAACAGTAGTTGTGATTTCTCTGCTTTCATCGTTCTTCTTATTATACCATTTTTCTTCAATAAACATTTTAGGCGGTGTCGCAGGATTTAAATCCTCTGTATTTTCATTGATACCTGCTAAAATACCGATTTTTGCACATCTGTCTCTAAATACAGTCGCACCCTTTAATCCTTTTTTCCAAGCGGTAATATAAATATCCATTACGTCTTCTATGGTCGCGCTATTTGGTATGTTAAATGTAGATGAAATTGCTGTATCTACATATTTTTGGATCGCAGCTTGAACATTTGCACGTTCCATAAATTTTAAATTTTGTGAAGTTATTTTAGTCCATTCTGGTAGTTTTTCTGGTTCAATATCTAGTACTCTTGCCATTTCAAGCGGAGTTTTTTCCCAAACAGTAATCTTTTTCTCTTCATCAAACATACTAATAATTCTTCTCGTATAATTAATTTGGAAGAATGGTTCTACCCCACCACTAATACCAAGAATATTACTGATAGATCCCGTAGGTGCTACACTAAGTAATCTGCTATTTCTTAAACCATATTTCTTTACTAATGCATCAACTTCCGGAGTGATTGTATCTTGATAAAATTTAGAAGAAGATATTTTCTTATAATCATAGAGCGGGAATGTTCCCTTTTCTTTTGCATTTAAAGCGCTTGCTTTTGCAGCGGAATTTAACATATTCTTCATCATTAAATCTAGAAAATCTAGAAATTCAGGTGACCCATAAGGAATTTTCATAGCCAACGCTAAATCAGCTAATCCCATTATTCCAAGTCCCACCTCACGATATTTTTTCACATGTTCTCTTTGTTCTTTTAGTGCGTGTCTATCACCAAGCATTGTTAATAAATCATCTAAGGCAATAATCATTTCTGCAACCACATAATCAAAACGTTCAAAATCAAAATACGCTTCTTCTGTGAATGGTTTTTTTACAAAAACATTCACATTAATACTGGCTAAATTACATGATCCATGAGGCATTAAAGGTTGCTCGCCACAAGGATTTGTCGCAGTGAATTTTACTTCTTCATACTCACTAAGAAAATGGTAATCATTCATGTTGTCAATAAACATGATTCCCGGATCGCCCATTGTGTGAGCAGAGTATGCAATTAATTCTAAAAGGCTTCTTGCTTTTATCTCTTTATCAATTACCTCATAAGGAGTTTCAAAATTCATCGACCACATTGCATCATCTTCAACAGCTTTCATAAAATCATCTGTTAATGCAATGGAGATATTTGCTCCATTAATTTTACTCAAATCTAATTTTGTAGTTATGAATTCAATAATATCTGGGTGATCTATATTTAGTACAAGCATTAAAGCTCCACGTCTAGAGTCTTGTTGTGTATTTAATGTTGTATGAGAGTATTTTTCAGCAAACACCATAACTCCAGGTGTTGTATTCGAACTATTGTTAACTTTTGCTCCCTTAGGCCTGATTTTAGAAAGATTAAGGCCTTGACCACCACCATAACTATAAGTCCTAGCGATTTGATAGTCCACTTTATAGATGCTTTCTAAATTGTCTTCAGGATCTTCTGTAACGTAACAATTACTACCGGTAATATTACCGTCTCTACCTATGGCGTAGAGATTTCTTCCAGCAAAAATTGCTTCTTTATGTCTAAAAATCTTTTCTAAAGAAGGTTTTCCAAAAGATATTCTCTTTAAAAAGTCTTTCTTGCTTTCATTATGTAAGAGATATTTCTTTAAAATCAAATCTTGTCTCTCGTCATTATCATTCCAAGGGTGTTCTCTATCAAGCCTTTGTTTTTCTCTGAATTTAATATAAGCTTTCGCAACCTCATATTTTTTAGTCTCCATCAAGAACAATTCAACACTATCTTGAATTTTTTCAATATTTATTAAATCATTTTTGTGATAATCTTTTGTAATTTCATTCGCTTGCGCTAAACATTCCTGTTCAGTCATATCATCACCAACATTTAGATATGCTTTATGTAACGCATGTGCAATTTTGTTCAGTTTGAACTTCTCTTTTTCACCATTTCGCTTGATAACTTGCATTATAATCCCCCTATATTAAAAAAATAATACATCGATATTTTCTATCGATGATTACATCATTTACACGTTGTAAACATTATATATTATTTATGGTTTTTTTAAAAGCAATTAGAGGAAATTTCTTAAAAAAAATACAACTTTTTTAAAAGTCGTATTTTTTGTTTGTTTATTTCATGTAAAAATATGAATATATCTTATTGCTTTTTCAAAAAATCAATGGTTTTATTGATTCTACTAAGCACTTTTTCTTTGCCTAGAATTTCTAAGACATCATAAAAATTAGGAGTATTTCTCTTAGCACAAGTAGCTATCCTTATAATTTCAGCATAGTCTCCAACAGTACCAATATACAATTCTGGATTTTTTTTGAAGTCTTTCCCTCTAGCTGCAAAACCCCTATTTACAGCCATCTCTTTTAAGTTTCCAAACCATTCTTCTTGATTTAGTTGTAACCCGTTATTGTTCTTATATTCTTCTAATAGTTCTATTAATAGATTATTTGAGAATTGCTCTTTGAATTCCAACCCTTGATTAAATAGTTCAGTATAATAATCATCATACATAAAATCAATAATTGCTAATACATCTGAATATTTCTCGTAGTCTTTTCTTGGCTTTGCTTGGTCTCTTTCAATATTGATTATTGCTTTAAAATACTTAAAATCACTTTCAATTACTTTACAAAATTTAGGGTCATATTGTTTCGCATAATCGAGAGCATTTTTAGCAAAAATATCAGCGCTCATATGTGCTAACCTTTCCTTAGAAATCGACTTGATTTTTTCTAAATCAAATAGTGCTCCATCCAAACTCATTTTCTCAAATGACAAATCAAACTTGAAGATGTCTTCTTGAGGGTTTTGAATCCGCCATTCTTCAAAATTGCTGTTTGCTAGCGTCATTAGATATTCTAGGAACCCTTCAATTGGATAACCTCGTTCTAGGAAGTAATCAACAGAAGCTTCTTCATCTTTTCTTTTTGATAGTTTTCTTCTATTACCATTATCTAATTTCATAATTACTGGAAAATGACAGTAAACTGGTAATTCAAACTTCAACGCCTTAAACAATTCTAAATGAATCGGAACAGATGGCATCCATTCTTCTCCTCTTGTTACATGAGTTGTGCGCATAAAATGATCATCGACAACGTGAGCAAAGTGGTAAGTTGGTAGTAAATCCGTTTTCATTATAACAATGTCTTGAATGTTTTCAGGAAATTGAATATGCCCTCTAATCGCATCATATAAATCTACTCGATTTTCTTCAAAACCATTTGATTTAAATCTTATAACGCATGAATCTCCATTTTCGATTCTTTGAATCACTTCTTCATCCGTCAATGTTCTACATTTTGCAAATTTTTGATAATAACCAGGTAATAGTTTATGTTCTTCTTGATATTTACGGATATCACTTAATTCTTCATGAGTACAAAAACAAGGATATGCTAATCCTTTGATTAACATGTCCTTTATCACAGTGTGGTAAATACTCTTACGCTCTGATTGAACATAAGGTCCATATTCTCCACCGCTGATATAACTTTCATCTGGGTCAATTCCAAAGATATGTAATTGCTCTAAAACCTTGTCACCGGAGCCTTCAATTTCGCGCTTTTGATCCGTGTCTTCTAAACGCAAGAAAAAGACACCTTTGGTTTGTTTGGCAAACCTAGCACTTACCAATGAAGTAAATACAGATCCAGTATGCAAAAAACCAGTCGGAGATGGCGCAAATCTAGTAACGATTGCCCCCTCAGGCAAGTTTCTCTTTGGATATTTCATTTCTAAATCAGATATTGTTTCTTTAATATTTGAGAATATTAAACTAGCAATCTTTTCTTTATTTGTCATAGTATCGTTTCCCTAATCTATTTTTATTTTTTACATCAACTTTGAATTTATTATTAAAAAGGAAGTACCTTCCAAAAATCAATATAACTACCTCTACAAGTACGATGAGTTCTATTAACATCGGTATCAAACTCTTCCTCTTAACACGAAAATAGTATATCATAAATGCACACAAATATAAAGCATCTAAATATAGTAATTAGCTCATTGACTTGTAATTTTCAATATGTTAATATTAGAATAACAATATTTAAAATTTCATAGAGAATGGTGAAAAAATGAGTGATTTTCAGTATGAAAATGAATTCTTTCAAATCCTTGAAGAAGAACTAGTTCCTGCAGCAGGTTGTACGGAGCCAATTTCTCTTGCTTTTGCAGGTGCTAAAGCGAGAGAATTATTACATGGAATTCCCGATAAAGTATCTATAGAATGCAGTGGAAATTTGATTAAGAACATCCGTTGTGTTACGGTACCCAATACTGGTAATTTAGTTGGTATTGAAGCTAGTTTGATTGCTGGCATTGTTGGCGGAGATTCTTCTAAAGGGTTACAAGTGATTTCTACTATAACAGAAGACCACATCCTAATTATGCATGAATTGTTATTGAAGAAAATCGTAACTGTTCGGTTGCTAAAGTCACCACTTAATTTGCATTATATTTTAACATGTATCAAAGGTAATGAAAGCTGTGAAATAGAAGTAAAAGATATGCATACAAATATTACTTCTATAAAGATAAATAATAAAATAATTTTTGAAAAATCTGCCGGAAACGATGAATACTGTGGCGTTGAAACGGACCGAAGTATTCTGAGTGTACAAAAAATTTATGAGTTTGCAAATAATGCTGATATTCGAAAATTAGAAGAATTATTAAAGATACAAGTTGATTATAATATGGATATAGCCGAAGTTGGAATGAAACAAAATTTCGGAGTTGCAATTGGGCAAACAATTCTAAAACATGATCAATCTATTTATAGTCAGATGAAAGCTTACACCGCAGCTGCTTCAGAAGCAAGAATGAGTGGGTGCGCTATGCCTGTTATCACAAATTCGGGAAGTGGCAATCAAGGGTTAGCAACATCAATACCCGTAGTCCTTTATGCTAGACATAAAAGTATTTCTGATGAAATGATGTATCGAGCTCTAGTATTATCTAATCTCCTAACAATATATCAAAAAAGCTTTATTGGAAGGCTATCTGCTTTTTGTGGGGCTATAAGTGCTGCAGTAAGTAGTGGAGCTACTTTAACATATATTGAAGGTGGTTCTGTTGAGCAAATAAAAATGGCAATCATCAATGCTTTAGCCAATGTTTCTGGCGTTGTATGTGATGGGGCGAAACCGTCCTGCGCTGCTAAAATTGTAACGGGATTGGAAGCTGGATTCTTAGGGCACTTCCTAGCAATGGAAAATCATAGTTATAATCCATATTCTGGTATATTGAAAGATGACGCGGATGAAACCATTCACGCTGTGGGGAAAATGGCCAGGCAAGGTATGAAAGAAACCGATGTAGTCATCTTAAATTTAATGATGGAAAAAGAAAAAGTTGGATAAATTGAACTGAACCCCAAAAAGTAGACACTTAAAAAAAAGTCGTCTACTTTTTTAATTTCTACGCCTAGTAGTATTATAAAAATACATCCAATCATTTACTAAAACTATATATTCTTCCAATGATGTGATATCATTATTATAGAGAGTTTCTTTCTTGAGAATAGAATGAAAACTTTCTATGACTGCGTTATCTAATGGATTGCCTTTTCTAGAATGTGATATGACAATACCATTGGATTCACAGACAATTTTATATTCAGTTGAAAGATACTGAAAGCCTTGATCTGAATGGAGGACTAGTCCATTCAGGTCTTTTGTTTTATGTGTGGCTTCATGCAAGGTGTCCATGACTAACTGATTATCATTTCGATTGCTGATTTTAAAAGCTACCCAGTCTCTAGATTCTAAATCTAATATAGTACTTAAATATGCTCTTTTGCCATTTCTCTCGAGTGTTAAATAGGTAATATCTGTAACCCAACCTCTTTGATTGAAATTGCGTTGTAGCTGGTCTGTTTGGGATTGCTGTTCTATGCGCTTTTTAATGTAATTTGGTTTTATATCTTTGATGTATTTTGCTACTACACCATATTTATTCATAATTCTTAGTACTTTCTTATGATTAACAATCCAGCCATATTCATCTCTTAATTCATCTGTGATTCGTCGATACCCATACGTCTTTTTATTTTCGTTGAATACCTTCTTGATTAATAGATAATCTTGATAATCTCGATCTTTAGTTCCGCGATATTTATAATATGTTGACGTACTGATTTCTAGCACTGCACACATTGTTTTGATTTTATATCTGCGTCTATATCTAGTTATAAATGCTATTTTTTCTCTTGATCGACCTCCTCTAAGTATTCTTGAAACTTTTTTAAAATTTCATATCTCTCCTTGTAATCTATGCTTTCTTCTTTTCTGGGTCTTCCTTGTTTACTTATGTCCAATCCATTGTCTCTTTTATATATCCTTACCCAAGACTGAACTGTTTTTGAACTAACTCCGTATTTGTTTCCTAAGTATACGTAGTTTCTTCCTAACTCGATTCTTTCTTTTACTGCTTCCGTCCTTATTTCAAGTGGAACTTTCTTAAATCTTTGCCCTTTACTTGCCATTTTAATCTCCTTTACTCACGCCTCAATTAGGCTTTTCTCTTCACTTCGTTCATTAAAAGCCTTATCTAAAATATATCATATCTATCTCTATATAAAAAAGATGCTAGTATATAATCACTAACATCTTATATTATTTGACTTTTTTTTAAGTGTCTACTTTTTGGGGTTCACTATAAAATTTCCAACTTTTTATTTTGCTAAAGCAAATTTCATAATTAAACTACATACAACTTTTCCATCTACGGAAGCAATTCCTTCAGCAATCCCAATTCCGCCTTTTTCATTTAGAAGTTTAGCTTCTAATCTGAGGGTATCTCCAGGAACTACTTTTCGTTTAAATTTACATTTATCAATTCCTGCAAAATATGCTAATCTACCTTTATTTTCTTCTAAAGTAAGAATAATCACAGCTCCCGCTTGCGCCAATGCTTCAACTATTAAAACACCAGGCATAACATGTTCTTGAGGAAAATGACCACAAAAGAACTGTTCATTAGCTGTTACATTTTTAATTGCTACTGAATAATCTCCTGGGACTAACTCGATAACTTTATCGATTAATAAGAATGGATATCTATGAGGTAATATTTCTTGTATTTGATTGCTATTAAGTATCATAATCTACTCTCCTTTAAATTTCTTAAAAACCAATGTAGCATTATGTCCACCAAAACCTAGACTATTTGTGATTGCTACGTTGACTTCTTTTTGAACGCCTAGACCTAATGTGTAATTCAAGTCACATAGAGGATCTAATGTTTTTGTGTTAATCGTTGGTGGAATATAATCATCATAGGTGCTTAACAAGGTGAACAATGCTTCAATCGCTCCACTAGCGCCTAGTAAATGCCCTGTCATTGATTTTGTACTAGACACATTAAGCTCATATGCATGAGTACCAAAAGCTTTCTTAATTGCCAATGTTTCCACTTTATCATTTAGAGGCGTTGATGTTCCATGAGCATTTATATAGTCTACATCTTCGGGTTTTAAATGTCCATCTTCTAATGCCATTAACATACAATTCTTTGCACCGCTGCCTTCGGGATCTGGACTAGTGACATGTGATGCATCACAAGTAGCTCCATAGCCCACGATTTCAGCATAGATGGAAGCTCCTCTTTTTTTTGCGTGTTCATATTCTTCCAAAATCATAGTACCTGCGCCTTCACCCATTACGAATCCGCTTCGGTCTTCGTCAAACGGAATGCTCGCATGTTCTGGATCATTTGTTTTACTCAATGCTTGCATAACTGCAAAGCCAGCAATACCAAGCGGTATGATTGTTGCTTCAGAACCTCCGGCAATAACAACTTCTAAGTATCCATCTCTAATCGCTCTGAATCCTTCACCAATGCTATTCGCAGCACTTGCGCATGCAGTTACATTACTAATTGAGATTCCATGTATACCATGTTCAATTGCAATATTACCAGCGCCCATATTAATAATCGCACTTGGAATAAAATATGGACTCAAACGATTGTAGCCTTTTGCTTTTGCCTTATCTTCTTGTTCTGCAATTGTTTCCAATCCACCGATACCACTTCCATAATATACACCAACACGATAAGTATCCATTTCTAAGAAATTTATTTTGCTATCTGCAACTGCTTCGTTGGCAGATATAAGAGCAAGTTGAACAAAACGATCCATTCGTTTTAATTGTTTCTTGCCAAAATATTCTTCAAAATCGAATCCTTTAATCTCTCCCGCAACTTGTACATCATATTCACTCGCATCATATTTTTTAATGAAGTCAATTCCATTCACTCCATTTTTTGCATTTGTCCATGATGTTTTTGCATCATTACCTATTGGAGTAATAGCTCCAATACCTGTTACAACTACTCTTCTTTTCATATTTTCCTCCACATTCCTTTAAATCATTCCGCCATTGACATTAATTACTTGACCAGTAATATAAGCTGCTTCATCACTTGCCAAAAATGCACATGCGTTTGCAACATCATTTGTAGTTCCAAATTTATTTAAAGGAATTTGTTTTTGATAAGCTGTTTTTACTTCTTCTGGAAGTTTCTCAGTCATTTCTGTTTCGATAAATCCAGGTGCTACCGCATTTACTCTAATATTTCTGCTACCGAATTCTTTTGCTAACGATTTTGTTAACCCAATAATACCTGCCTTTGAAGACACGTAATTTGCTTGGCCAGGATTACCTATAATTCCAACAACACTTGTAATATTTATTATGGAACCAGATTTATTCTTTAAGAAATGTCTAGTTATATTTTTACACATATTCCAAGTTCCTTTTAAATTGACATTGATTACTTGGTCGAAATCTTCTTCTGTCATACGTAACATTAGATTGTCTTTTGTAATCCCAGAATTATTTATTAATACATCAATTTTTCCAAACACTTCCAATGTCTTTTCAATGATATTTTTACTATCCTCAAACTTAGAAACATCTCCTTGTACTACTAGAGCTTTCCCTCCAAGTTCCTGGACTTTCACCGCTATATCCTTCGCTCTTGTTTCAGAAGAAACATAATTGATAACGACATTCGCTCCTAAACTAGCAAACTTTAAGCAGATTGCTTCCCCGATGCCTCGGCTACCACCAGTAACCAAAACTGTCTTATCTTTAAATGTAATCATATTATCCCTCCAATTTCAATAATGTAGATTCTAATGATTTCATATTTTCTACATTTAATATTGTTAAATCTCGATTAATCTTTTTTACAAAACTACATAATGTTGTTTTTGGACCTATTTCAATAAATGTATCGATTCCCTCATTTATCAGTTTCTCAATCATTTGATAAAATAGAACACTATTGGTTATTTGATCAACCATAGCTTTCTTTATATTCTGGTTATAAAAATCACCAGTTACATTAATTAGTAAATGCTTACTTGGTTCTTCTAAATGGATTTCCTTTAACAATGTCTCGAATCTTTCACTCGCTTTCATCATAAAATCCGTATGAAACGCTCCACTTGTATTTAGAAGTATAGCTCTTCTAGCGCCATGATTTAATGCTAATTGAGATAGAGATTTAACCGCTTGAGTTTCACCGCTAATCACGAGTTGCCCGTAAGTATTGTAATTTGCAATTTTCACATAGCCATCTGCTTGGTCTATCAATTCTAATAAATCCTTAGCGTCCATTCCTATAATTGCGCTCATTGATCCTGGATGTTCGGTTGAAGCTTGATTCATATATAAACCACGCTTTTCAATAATCTTTAATCCTGTTTTAAAATCAAACACGTTATTATGTAAATATGCCCCATATTCTCCTAAACTTAGTCCTAGACTATAGTCAGAAAATACGTTGTGTTCCTCTAAAACCTTAAGGATTGCTTGATAGAACACAAACATGGATGTTTGCGTATATAACGTATCATTCAATTTTGCTTCATCTTCAAAAATAATTTTAGAAATATCATATCCTAAAATTTGATTTGCTTGTTCAAATACCGTTCTCACACAGTCATATTGGTCATATAAATCTTTTCCCATACCTACATATTGTGAGCCTTGACCAGAAAACATAAATGCTATTTTCATGTAATAATTCCTTTATAAACCAAACTTTTTTCAAAAATATCTTTTAGAATTTCTTCACAAGTTCTAATTTCTTTCACTAAACCAGCGGACTGTCCAGCCATGAAACTACCACCATCTAAATCACCATCTAATACCGCTTTTCTCAAAGATCCCAAAGTTAATTTTTCCAATTCGTCCAAACTTGCATTTCCATATTTGGTCAAGTTTAGATATTCTTTAGCCATCTTATTTTTCAGCACTCTTACTGGAGCCCCAGTATGTCTACCAGTGACAACAGTATCTGTATCTTTAGCGTTGATCACTTTATTTTTATAGTTTTCATGAATTGGGCATTCTGTGCTTGCAAGTAAAACCGTTCCTATTTGAACCCCTTTCGCTCCCAAAACAAAAGCAGCGTCTAGTCCTCTACTATCTGCAATACCACCAGCAGCAATAACAGGAATACTAACAGCATCCACCACTTGAGGTACTAGTGTAAATGTTGTGATTTCTCCAATATGCCCACCTGCTTCTGTACCTTCTACAACCAAAGCATCGGCTCCAGAACGTTCTAGTCTTTTTGCAAATGCAACGCTAGGAACAACGGGGATAATGATAATCCCTGCTTTTTTCCATTTTTCCATATATATTCCGGGGTTACCAGCACC
>Ga0075122_10002036_pt1 | contig 13693 bp, 15 predicted proteins | sample AntAceMetag02UKB_FD_69790 | JGI IMG/M metagenome (GOLD analysis project Ga0075122, IMG submission 69790) | Saline lake microbial communities from Ace Lake, Antarctica - Antarctic Ace Lake Metagenome 02UKB | ecosystem: Environmental > Aquatic > Non-marine Saline and Alkaline > Saline | place... | reverse complement strand
CCAATTGAAGAATTTCTTCCTCTCCCAAAGCACCAACAATCATTTTCTCCATTTTCGCTAAAATTCTATTAATCTCATCCCGAAGTTGTTCAAATGTTTCCTTTGCCATTTTCTCCTCCTTTTTTGTTCGTTTGTTTATATGAAATTTTCAAAAAACTTCCTCAAAAACCAAACTGTCTAACTTTAACTATACACCAACATAGCCGAACCGTCAACCCCCAAACCCCATATTTCACTAAACACCATAAAACCCTCAAGGTTTTAGTGCAATTACCCTATTTTAATCACTTTTAACTTTAGACTTTACGGACTTTTGACTAGAGGAAATAACAAACAAAAACAGGCTCAATTGAGCCTGTTTTTGTTTGTTATTTCCTCTTCCCAACCTTTCGTCTTCTAACGATAAATTGATTTGAGTATTTCTTTGGTTTTCTAGTTTTTTGTCCTTTACCAGATGGTTTACCCCACTTAGTTTTAGCTCTTCGCAAACCTCGTCCGGCTCGTCCTTCACCTCCACCATGTGGATGGTCAACGGCGTTCATAGCACTACCACGAACAGTTGGTCTTTTACCTAACCATCGATTCCTACCAGCTTTTCCAATAGTAACCAATTTGTGTTCATCATTGGAAACTTCACCAATTGATGCCCAACATTTATCAGATACTTTTCTTACTTCGGAAGATGGCATTTTTAAGTGAACCATTCCGCTATCCTGAGCAACTACTTCAACATAGTTTCCGGCTGAACGAGCTACTTTAGCTCCCCCTTCTGGTTTTAATTCAACATTGTAAATAAATGTTCCCACTGGAATTTTTGATAGAGGTAATCTGTTTCCCGCTTTTAATTCAGCCTTTTCAGACACAAGGAATTTATCTCCTACTTTCACGTCCTTAGGAACAAGAACATATCTTCTTTCTCCATCACTATAACAAACCAAAGCAATAAAACCTGAACGGTAAGGATCATACTCAATAGTTTCTACCTTAGCTGGTACTTCTTTTTTATTATATTTAAAATCAATTAAACGATACTTTCTTTTATGACCACCTCCCTGATGACGCACTGTGATTCTACCAAAAGCGTTTCTTCCAGCTCTTTTAGCTCTCCCGGCTGTCAAAGACTTATGTGGTTTACTAGCAGTCAAAAAATCACGGTAATTAATACCGGTCATGTGTCTTCTTGATTGTGTTGTTGGTTTATATCTTTTCATATTTTTCTTATGAGCGAAGTGAATTAGTAAAATATGACCCTACTAAATCAAATTTCTCTGAAATTTGAGACATTTAATTTTTTGAAAAAAATTAAATGTTATTTAGTATGGGTTATTTAACCGAATCACCCCACCCAAGCAATAATTTTCAGCTATTGCGAACTTTAATTATCTATTAATACTATTCTTTCCAAGCCGGTAGAGTTTTCATATGTTCCTCTATCATTTTCTTGGCCTCACCTTTGTCTTCAAATTTCTTACCTAATATTTTTCCTCCTTCTTCTGACATCGCCCATTCAATACCATCATTCAAAACATCTTCATAGGATTTTAAATTTCCATTTTCATCCAAGCAATGCGCACAGTATTTTCCTTCTTCTACTGGACCACCACAAGCTTCACATGTTTTTACATCTTCATTCATAATATTATAATTAAGCGATACTTATCTTATCACCTTCCTTCAAATAAATGTAGGCCTTTTTACCTCCTGATTTAACTCCTTTCTTACCTCTATAAATTATGTTTTTAGAAGGTACTGTAACAACATTAATTTTAACTGGAGTAACTTTATAGAAAAATTCAATAGCTTTTTTTATTTCAAACTTATTAGTATCCTTAGCCACATCAAAAACATACACGTTTCTTTCAGAAGCAATGGTAGCTTTTTCAGTTACCCTTGGATTTATTAGGATTCTTTCTAGATTGAAAGGAATACTAATATCTTCTTTTGTTTCTTTTTTATCAGTCATGATTATTTTTTAACTTCTTCCTTGGTTTTTTCAACTTTTTTAACAGGTTTATCTGAACTGTCTAATTTCTTAAGCAAAAATTCAACACTCTCTTCCGGTTTTGTGATTACTAGATATTTATAATTCAAAATATCCAACGGATTTATATTTCTTAATTCACCCACACCAATATTTCCAAAATTTGAAAAACTCTTTTCTGTACTTTCATCTCTTCCTCCTAGAGCTAAATAAGTTGAATTTTTCTTCTTAGTTAAAATACCTTCAAAACCTTTTATTCCACTTAATTTTCCCAAAACACCCTTAGCATCTTTAGTTTTCGGTGCTTCAAATTTTACGTCATCCACAAAAAGAATTTCACCGTCTTTCATTTTATGTGACAAAATTGAGAAAAGCGCTTTAATCTTAGCTTTCTTATTTATTTTCTTTGACCAATTTCTTTCATTAGTTGGTCCGAAGGTTACACCTCCACCTCTCCAGATAGGAGATCTAATAGAACCATGACGAGCTCGTCCTGTTCCTTTTTGCTTCCAAGGTTTTTTACCTCCTCCTCTCACATCACCTCTATTCTTTGTGTGAGCAATACTATCTCTACGATTAGAACCCATAGATACAACCACTTGATGAACTAAATCATCATTCCAAGGCAAAGCAAATACCTCATCCGGTAATTTGATTTTTTTAACTGCTTCTCCTTTTTGGTTATAAATCTGTGTTTCCATAATTATAATATTAGCTGATCACCTCTACTAATGTGCCTTTTCTTCCAGCAATCGCACCTTTAACAAGCAATTGATTACTTTCTTTATCAATTTGAACAACCTTCAAACTTTTTACGGTTACTCTATCAGAACCCATGCGACCTCCCATTTTAGTTCCCTTGAAAACTCTTTGCGGGCCAGTTGCTCCAATTGAACCAGGCTCTCTTTCTGAATGTTTTTGTCCATGACTTCTTCTTCCTCCATGGAAACCATGTCTTTTCACAACTCCTTGGAAACCTTTACCTTTGCTAATTGAGGAAACTGTTACTTCATCACCTACTTCAAAAATAGATAAATCAATCTTGTCTCCTACTTTATAATCAGTAGCGTCATTTTCTAAACGAAATTCTTTAGAATACCTGAAATTACCAAGACCCTTAAAATGTCCTTTCAAAGGTTTGTTGATATTTTTTTCTTTCTTCTCACCAAAAGCTACTTGTACTGCAGAATAGTCATCTTTTTCTTTATTCTTTACTTGAGTCACAACCACTGGACCAGCTTGAATAACTGTCACAGCAGCAACCAAACCATCTTTATCGAAGGTCTGAGTCATTTTTTCTTTTGTTCCTAAAATAAATTTCATCTTTTTTTGCAATAAAAAAAAGAAAAAACTTTTTTGTCTTTTAAACCCAATCTATTGGAGTTTACAAACAAACTAATTTTTTCTTTTTTTATCAAATTTAATCATATCTCTTACATCAATTTAACATCAATATCTACTCCTGACGGTAAGTTCAGGTTAGTCAAAGCATCAATAATTTCCTTAGACGGGCTAAGAATATCAATCAGTCTTTTGTGAACTCTCATTTCAAATTGCTCTCTGGCATCCTTAAATATAAACGTCGATCTGTTAACTGTATATTTTTTAATGGCTGTTGGCAAGGGTACAGGGCCTCTCACTTCTGAATCAAACCTAAAAGCCGTATCCATAATCTGTTTAACAGAAGTATCTAAAATTTTATATTCATAGGCTGTGACTTTAATTCGCAACTTATCAATACCCGCTACTTTTTTCTCAGTAACCTTTGTTTTAGTCTTCTTATCAGTTGTCTTTTCAACAACTTCTTTCTTTTTTTCTTTTATGGTCGCCGATGAGGCAACTTTATCCTTTTTAACAGTCATAATTATTATTATATTTTCCTCTATTATAGAGGCCTTCTTAAATTATCAATGTAACCTTAAGAAGAAATCTTTGTCACTGCACCAGCTCCAACAGTCTTACCACCTTCACGAATAGCAAATCTTTGTTTTTCTTCCAAAGCAATCGGTGATTGTAGTTTAACTTTAAATGTAGCCGTATCTCCTGGCATTACCATTTCTACTCCTTCTGCCAAAGTCACTTCACCTGTTACATCAGTTGTTCTGATGTAAAATTGTGGTTTGTAACCTGAAAAGAATGGTGTGTGTCTTCCTCCCTCTTCTTTCTTTAGAATATAAACTTCTGCTTCAAATTCTGTATGAGGAATCAGAGTTCCTGGTTTTGCCAAAACTTGTCCTCTATGAATATCTTCTTTTTTAATTCCACGAACCAAAACACCAGCATTATCTCCAGCCATACCTTCTTGCAAAGATTTGTTGAACATTTCAATACCTGTAATGGTTGTTTTAGTAGTATCTTTAATACCAACGATTTCTACTTCTTCTCCAACCTTAGCAATACCTCTTTCAATTTTTCCTGTTACTACTGTTCCTCTTCCTTCAATTGAGAAGATGTCTTCAATTGGCATCAAGAATGGTTTTTCAATATCTCTTACTGGCTCAGGAATATAGGTATCAAGTGCATCTGTTAACTCAAGAACTTTCTTGACTTCTGGGTCATCAACACTAGTTGCTTCAAGAGTCTTTAGAGCAGAACCTCTAATGACAGGAGCTTTTTCACCGTCAAAATCATATTTAGTTAACAATTCTCTAACTTCTTCTTCAACTAGGTCAATCATTTCAGGATCGTCTACCATGTCACATTTATTTAGGAAAACAATGATCTTAGGTACACCAACTTGTCCGGCTAAAAGAATATGTTCTCTTGTTTGTGGCATAACTCCGTCAGTTGCAGCTACTACCAAGACAGCACCATCCATTTGAGCGGCACCCGTAATCATGTTCTTAATATAATCAGCATGACCTGGAGCATCAATGTGAGCATAATGTCTCTTCTCTGTTTCATACTCATTGTGAGAAAGAGCAATAGTAATACCTCTCTCCTTTTCTTCAGGAGCGTTATCAATATCATCTACTTTCTTCATTTTAACTGTATGACCAGCTAAATTCAAAGAATGCAAAATAGCTGCTGTTAAAGTAGTTTTACCGTGGTCAACGTGACCAATTGTTCCCACATTAACGTGAGGTTTGTCTCTCTTATATTCTTCTGCCATAATTTTTTTAATTTACCCTGTTAAATAAGATTTGACTCTTTATTAAAATAACAAGTTACTAATAATATTTTTTAATTACTTAATTTTTATACATCACTTCTGTCAAATCTTAATCTTATTTTTCCAAAATAAGCTATTTAACAGGGCGAGTAATTTTAATCGGTGAAAAACACCGTTTAATTACAAACTTATATTCACATATATTAACAAATCCCTGTAAATAGTCAACCCTGTTAAACAATTTCAAATTTAACATAATTGCTAATTATGATTAAATCTGTCCTTATATAGGAATATACGAATATACCGAAAGATTAAGAAAATTTGAAGTTGAAATTTGTTGCCACAAATTTCATTTAATAGGGTCAACCCTATTAAATACAAAATCAAAGATTTTGCTCTTTTATTTCATAAAAGATTTAATAGGGTAAACCCTGTTATATAACTTCAAATTTAATACTACTACCAACAATAGCCAAATATATCAAAAAAAGAAGAAAAAGGGACTTGAAACAGATATCATTAAGCAATTTAATATGCCTAGATTATCTAATAGGATAAAGAAATAAATAATAAAAGGGCGAGTCCAAGACTCGCCCTTACCTACCCACCCCAGCGTGAAATAGATCAACATTTACTTTCCAGGAGCTCTTCAGCCCAGACACTAATATCCATTCTAGGCTTATCAGACCTAACCCATTCCATCAAAGATCTTCTATCTAGTCCGTTAAGCCTATCCAGGAGAACTTTCTTGGCATATCCAGCAACCTCTATTCCGCTCAGATCAGAACGATACCAAACCAGTAATTCGCTGATACTGGAACCGGTCATCATAAGCTTGATTTCATTCAATACCTTTTCCCGGCATGAATGATCTCCAGGAACCTGATAGAGGAGTCTGGACAAATCCTGTCTCCTCTTTTTGGTAAATCTTACCCATTCTTCAAAGTCATCATCGGCAAAATATCGAAGAGGCCTTTCTCTACTTAAAATAGATTTCAACTCAACTTCAAAGTCGCCAGTACTAGTAGCAGAATCATTTCCCATTTTCTTGTCCTCCTTCTTACTTAGAGATTATTATCAAAACAAACTACCTAAACCCAAACTACCTTTTTTCTCCACCAAAATCAAGCCACAGCCAAAAACCCCTAAACACGTTAAAACCTCCAACATTCTTATGTGTTTAGCCCTAAAGTACCCTAAAAAACCAAAAAAACCAACGCCAGGGGACTGACGTCGGTTTTTTAATTCCTATTTGTTGACTACCCTATTTCTTCCAAACAAACCTTACAAATCTTTCTATCCCCAGCACCCATTGACTTAACAAATTAGTTACTATATTATGAAGTTGTGTTCATGGGTGGAAGCCCCTCCCCAGTTAAAGAATTCTTAAACTGGCAATGAACACACGAAACAACCCGAACCGTTATGGTTTGGGTTTTTTTGTCTTACTGCCCATAACACTTAAAAAGTAAATATTACCATTGCCTTTTTTTAATAGAATAACTTTAACCACTCCATTGAAATTATTTTTATCTGCTATTTTATGTTCCATGCTCCAAGTTGTGACAGGAGGGTTTTCTGACTTTATTTCTTGAACTGTCACCTTAGCATTCTCAATGACTTCTCTTAAATATTTTATAAGACAAGCCCTGTAATGTCTTTCCGAATATTTCCTTGGTCTTCTTCTATAATACAGAATATGATTCAATCCATCAGAATTAAAATAAACGTCCTTTTGTAAGGCTGAGCAATAACAGCTTTTTAAGCCTTTGTACAATTTTATCTGTTTTTTAATAAAAAGAGACATCACCTTTTATATTAATTATATACTCCCATTCTACATCAAAGCTAGACGCCCTTCAAACCAAAAAAACCAACGTCACCTAACGTCGGTTTTTTAATTCCTATTTGTTGACTACCCTATTTCTTCCAAACAAACCTTACAAACCTCCAACCATACTTAGCTAACAACAAAGCAATTAACAAGTAAACAACTACTTGAATTAACTTAGTTGCAAATGATAACAATTTAACTGACACTCCTTGCAACATCATATTAAATTCATTAACAAGATTCTCCAATTCCCTCTTCCACGAATCTTTAATATATTCTGGATCAATAATTAAGTCCTCGTAAACAGACACTGTGAAAGATGTATACTTCAACTTATCTAATTGATCAGCTTTCATCTGACTCAATCTATCTAAACTAGCTTTTGTATTTAATCTTTCCTTAGTTAACTTTTCAATCAAAGTTATTTTATCGTTAATAATCTTAGCCAAAGTTTCTACATCCTGCGATTTTGTCGCCAATTGAGTAACTTCATCATAGGCTTCTTGAGCATCACCCAATGTCTCTTCCACCTGTTCTAACCTCTTCGTCAAAATTTCTTCTTCACTGGTGAAATCATCAATTTGTTTCTTAATACTTTCTGTATTGATATTCAAATCTTCTGGTTTCAAATCTCTTACAACCTGTAAGACTCTTTCTTCCCAATTTTTTTCAACTTTAAATTTAAAGTTACAAGACCTATCATTTTCGTTTGAATCTTCAAAAATAACATAAGTCATTGCTTTTAAATCTTTAATCTCACCACAAACATTTTCTAAATGGGCAGTTTTAATATGGGCATAATATTCAGTGACTTCAAATTCCTCGGCCATATCTCCAGCAATATAACCATCATCCCAATCAGGCATAACATTCCTCATGGACAAAGACATCGGAGCTGAAGCCATTTCTTGGTTCATCTTATAATTTCCTCCGTAGCCAGAGTCACTTAAATAACTTGGAGCAACGTTGAAAGCTGTCCTGAAAGCAAACCCTCCCAAAGAAACTACCAAACCTAAAACTAACAGTCCGAATACTGCGACCCCGGAGACTTTTAGAGCCGCCACCATATCAAACTTCTTAAACATTTTTTTAAACTTCTTCATAATTTTTTTTACCCTGTTAAACAAAATTTAATTTTCATCTAACTAGGAATTTTTATAATTAATAATACTTTTTTATTTTTTTATATCTATAAAAATTATACCACAACCTAAAAAAGTCTGTACAGACTAAAACGTTAATTACTTTTTTCTACTCAACAAAAAAACTTGGAGATACTATCTCCAAGTTTTTTTACTTCCTACTTTTGACTTTATAGACTTTTAGCTTTTAACTCGTAAAACTCTTCAGGAGTTTTACCCCCTTTTCTCAACAATCTCTTTAGCTACGTTTTGAGGAACGATTGCGTAATGATCAAATTCCATAGAACTTGTTCCACGACCTTCTGTCATTGAACGAAGAGTGGTTGTATAGCCAAACATTTCAGCTAGAGGAACTTTAGCGTTAACCACTTTCATAGTTCCACGATCTCCCATTTCTTCTATCTGACCTCTTTTAGAACTTAAGTTCCCAGTAACATCTCCCATGAATTTCTCCGGCACCACAATTTCAACTTTCATAACAGGTTCTAACAGAACAGGATTAGCTTTTTTAGCTGCTTCTTGGAAAGCCTTGGAAGCTGCAATTTTGAAAGCAATTTCAGATGAGTCAACATCATGGAAAGATCCATCAAACAACTCACAGGAAATGTCTACCAACTTATATCCAGCCACAATTCCTCTTTCCATACCTTCTTTCACACCTTTTTCACAAGCTGGAATATATTCTTGAGGAATAACTCCTCCCCTAATGCTGTTAACAAATTCAAAACCTTCTTCTCTTTTTGTATTCTTTGGCAATTTAGCGTCTTCTTCTAATTTTTCCAAAGGTTTAATTCTAAGTTTAACGTGACCATATTGTCCACGACCACCCGATTGTTTTACGTATTTATGTTCTGCCTCAGCTAACATTTGAATTGTCTCGCGATAAGCTACTTGAGGTTTACCAATATCAGCCATAACATTAAATTCTCTTTTCATTCTATCAACCAAAATATCCAAATGAAGTTCCCCCATCCCTGAGATAATAGTTTCCATAGTTTCTGTATCACTTGAAACAACAAAAGTTGGGTCTTCATCAGAAAGTTTTTTCAAAGCAATTCCCATCTTCTCTTGGTCAGCTTTTGTCTTAGGTTCAATCCTTACTGACACCACTGGTTTCATAAATTCTATTTTTTCTAAAATAACTGGATGATTTTCATCACAAAGTGTATCGGAAGTTCTAGTATTTTTTAAACCAACCGCTGCAGCAATCTCACCAGCATAAACTGTCTTTACTTCTTCACGATCATTAGCATGCATTCTCAAAATTCTACCCACTCTTTCTTTATTACCGGTTGAAGAATTATAGACATAGGAGCCAGCTTCTAGCTTCCCAGAGTAAACTCTGAAGAAAGTTAATTGACCGACGAAAGGATCTGTTTGCAATTTAAACGCTAAAGCAGCAAACGGTTCGTCGTCATCAGCTTTTCTTTCAACTTCTTCTTCTGTTTTAACATCAATCCCCTTAATAGCAGGAATATCTAAAGGTGAAGGTAAGTAATCAATAACAGCATCCAAAACTAACTGCACTCCTTTGTTTTTCAAAGCAGAACCTGTAAAGACGGGAACAACTTCATTAGCAATAACAGCTTTTCTTAGCAAAGCCTTCAAATCAGCTAGGGGTATTTCTTTACCATCTAGGTAATCGTTCATTAGAGCTTCATCATTTTCTACTATTTTCTCAATAAGTTCTCCGTGAAATTTCTCAGCATCAGCCTTTAGGTTTTCAGGAATTTCAATTTCTTTCACATCGCTTCCCATATCTCCTTCAAACATATAAGCTTTCATTCTTAACAAATCAACCACTCCTTCATGCTCAGCTTCTTCCCCAATTGGAATTTCCATTCTTATCGCATTCTTAGTTAAACGATCCAAAATACTTTGATAAGATCTTTCAAAGCTAGCTCCTGTTCTATCCAATTTGTTAATAAAACAAACTCTTGGAACATTATACTTGTCAGCCTGTCTCCAAACTGTTTCTGACTGTGATTCCACTCCGGCCACACCATCAAACACTACCACCCCGCCATCTAGCACTTTTAGTGACCTTTCTACCTCCGCTGTAAAATCAACATGACCAGGTGTATCAATAATATTAAAACGATGCTTTAAATCTTCATTATCTTTGTCATATGTAGGTGTCCAAAAACAAGTTGTCGCAGCAGAAGTAATAGTAATACCCCTTTCTTGCTCCTGTTCCATCCAATCCATAGTCGCTTCACCTTCGTGAACTTCACCAATTTTATGAGATACACCAGTATAAAAAAGCACTCTTTCACTGACAGTGGTCTTTCCTGCATCAATATGGGCGATGATTCCTATGTTTCTAACTTTTTCTAATGGATAATCTCTCATATTTTTTTTATGAGCAAAGCGAATTAGGAAAATATGACCCCGTGAAATTCATTTTGCTCTACAAAATGAAAATTTCTTTTTTCTCAAAAAAAAAGAAAACTATTTCACTGGGGTGATTTCACTAGTCCACACACACTCAATAATTAATTTAACATCTACAATTTATAATTCTATCTGTAAGATAGATAATACTATACACTAATCCAATATGGCAAGCAATACCTTTTTTCCCCCTTTTGACCAGAAAGCCTTGCTTTTTATATACTTTTTGTTAATCTGTCAAATAGAGATATATTTATTGTTCTTTGTTAATACAAAAGGACGAAACTACTATATAGGAGGTACAAATGGTTACAGGAATATGTCCTAGGTGTAAAAAATGCTACATTGGGTGGAATTTACTTATTTCACAAAACCAGAAATGCGATTACTGCGATGAAAAGCTAGAAATAGCTGAAGAAAACAAAAAACCTTTGAACATCAAACCAAGAGGAGGTCCCTAATGAAAAAGAAAAGATTGATTGAAAAACAACGCTTTATAATGAGAGCCCTAACAGGCCTAATGATGCTAACCACTCTTGCTGTTATGCTTAGTAGCTGTATAGCAGCCCTGCCAATGCTGATGCTCGCCAACGCAGGTCTAGCCGCTCACTCAGTTACAAAAGTCGTTCAAATGTCCACCGACGGCGGAGTAGAAATGGCTATTGGGGATAACGAGATCCAAACCAAAAACAAACTGGTTCTCGCCAAAATCTCCAAGTTAGCCATTTGGCCAGATGAAGGAATGGTTGGTGTAGCCGATGAGCTCCAAAAATCAGAGGTTTTTGATCTTATCGCCACTCCATCAAAAGTCGGCAAAGCCTTAGAAGAATCCGGATTCAGCAGGAGACTTGAAGGTCTTACCTACAAAGAGAAGCTTGAAGCCTTCCAAAAAGCCTGCAAACAGACCGGTTCAGAAGCAATTGTTGTTTTTGAAGACCTTGGTCACGAGGCCAATATGAGGATGTGGTCTTTTAGCCGAAGTTCCGTAGATTTCAGAGGGAAGATACTCATCTTTGAACTCCGGTCCAATAAAATTATCTTCAGTTCCATTACGGAAATGAGTATTGAATTGGGCGGTAGCTCCCCGAACCAAAAAGAAATCATGATCAGAGCCGGCAAAATGCTAGCCCAAAAAATCACTGAACTCAAAACAGGGCGAACCGTTGCCCAAAAATAAGGAGAAAGACATAATGATAAGTCCTTTTGATAAACAACCCGCTGATAGTTTATATCAGCGGGTTTTATTCATTCAAAATCTAAAATTTATAATTTATAATTTATAATTCTAAAAATTTTTAATTTTTAGTAACCACTGCCAGCTGAGCAAGCTTAATAGCCCCCTCTTTAGTGTTCGCTACTGCAATAAATCTTTTATTATGACAAAAAACACAACCCTGTACTCCCGTTATCTCACTTAACTCATCACCTGTCTTCCCTGCCCAATTTTCAGGAAAATCTTTTCTATTCTCAAAGGAAAAAGGATTTTTTCTTACTGTTTTAATTTTCCAATTTTTACTTCCTCCGTCCTGTTTAATTACATATAGAGGCTCACCATGGCCAATCAAAACATCCCCCCAAGAGCTATCACTGATGTTTTTATTTAAAACAATAATTTTCTTATCATTTGATTGCTGATAAACTTCCCTCACATATTCTTTTTCTGAGACTTCTACTTTAGCCATCTCAATTTCCTTTTCTAAAACACTCTTTGCTAATAAAGTTGCTTCTAGGAAATTAGCATCCAAAGTTTCCCCTTTTTTCTTTTCTGGAACAAAATTATAGATACCTATTAAATCAGAAATAGAATAGGGTCGCACATCTGAATAAATCGCATTATACAAATCAACCCCATTATCCACAGCATCAATTACTTGAACCATCTTTTTATTGATGACATCGGCTACTTCCTGAGTACTGCAAATCTCCTTCCCATATTCTTTCCAGACCAACCCAAAAGCTGCGTAGGGAATACCATTACTGTGCTTACCCACTCCTCCTTCTTGGTGATGGTCAAAAATCTTCTTAGCAGGGTCGTAATCTCCCCCAATATCAACAACAAAGTCCCCTTTTGAAATTATTTCTTTATCCCGAGTTCTAATCACCTCAATTTTAGGCTTACTAAAAAACCTCTTAGGATTATTTTTTTCTATCCACATCTTCAGGGTAGTTACTGCAAAAACGTCATCCGCATGAAATCCTCCATTATGTGTAACTATTTTCACCCTATTAAATAAGATTTTCCCTTTACGAATTAAATTTTTCATGTTTATTTTATAATTAAAATTACTTTATTTCTATTAACCATCTTTGTTAAATCTTAATCTTATTTTTTCAAAAATAAGCTATTTAACAGTGTAAATTTTTTTCATTACTTTTTATCTTTATGTAAATAAAAGGCTATTAATATTAAAATTATAAAAGAAACCTCTAAAATTACCACTGGCTTACTTCTCAAAAACAAAATATCATAACCATAAGAAAAAACAAAAGAAAAAGGGATAACCCCTATCAAAGAAGCTAATGAATATTTTAAAAAACTTACTTTACTGAAAATACCAACAGCGTAGCTTAACACATCGACAGGAACAACCATCCTCAAAAAAACAAGAAACCAAAATTCACTTTTACCTGAAATTTTGTCTTTATATTTATTTAACTTTTTTAAAGGAACGAACCTAGATAAAAAAGCTAACCCACAATGACGAGCAATTAAAAAAGAAATCATTGAACCAATAGTCCATCCAACCACCGAATAAACAGTAGTTGTAAATGGACCAAATAACATGGCCACAAAAGGAATTATGGGGAAAACAGGAATAATAGGAATCACAGTGGAAATAATCATCAAGAAGATAAAAATAGCTCCTCCCCAGGCCATATTTTCAGAGAATAATAACTTTATATTCTCTGGTGGTATCTGCCAAACAAAGGCAGTAATCACAAAGACAACTACAAGTAAAAAAACTATGCCTGAAATATATTTTTTTGGTTTAGACTTCATTTTTTATTTCTCCTCCAGCAAAATTTTTAACATTTTGGATGGTTACGTCAAAGATTCTTTCAATAGCCTCTTGAGTATTAAAAGCATTGTGGGGGGTGATAATTACGTTAGGATGCTCTATCAAATATTTATTATGTAAAACAGTGTTTATATCAACATCAGAAACATTCTCTTCTTGCAATGCCCCTAGTTCCTTACCCATATAAATTTCTGCCTCAAGTACATC
>Ga0075122_10002035_pt1 | contig 13696 bp, 8 predicted proteins | sample AntAceMetag02UKB_FD_69790 | JGI IMG/M metagenome (GOLD analysis project Ga0075122, IMG submission 69790) | Saline lake microbial communities from Ace Lake, Antarctica - Antarctic Ace Lake Metagenome 02UKB | ecosystem: Environmental > Aquatic > Non-marine Saline and Alkaline > Saline | place... | reverse complement strand
GTTAGATACTTGAAAAACTTCTTCATTCAATTAACTGAACATAAGAAGTATATAAATTAAACTAAGACTTCGAATATATCGGAAATCTAAGGTTCAAAGACCGCTTGGCACTTACCTGAAACACATATTGCAGCATTATGAGCCATACACATCTTACACAACAGCCCTTCACAAAAAGGGTTCTCAATAATATTCTCAAATCTGTCAACATACTTTTTATTAATTGCAGTATCACATGAACAACAGTTAATTCCACCTTCTACAAGAACACAATCTTCATCAACTTCACATGATTGAAATCTTCCTTCATCATAATAATATTTCCAGAATTGTGGTATAGAAATTGAAAGAATTATCACTATAAAAATGATAATTGTTAGATACTTGAAAAACTTCTTCATTCAATTAACTGAACATAAGAAGTATATAAATTAAACTAAGACTTCGAATAAAATAATCATGCTTTAACCAATTCTGATATCTTCTTAACATCTGTTTCTTCAATGTCATCTTTAGGGGTTAGGACAGCTCTTTTCCTCTCACCTCTCCCCCCGGAATATACATCTTCGATTTTTCCAAATCTGCCTCTTGTTTCATATTCCTCATCATTAAAAAACCTGAACTTTTCTGTAACTGGTACCAGTACAAAATCAAGAGTATCTTCCATATTACTTCCGAGAATGATACTCATATCTTCTGCGGTACCTGGTATTTTCCTGTTATGTAAACTGTATGCATATGATGCATAAAAAGAAAGTTCTCTTTTGCTGTCTGTAAGCTCCATCCAAAATACTTCTGAGCTAAATAATGGTAGTTTCTTTACATCTACAATATAAAGATTATCTATATGGCACATATTATGATTTATCCTGCCTGGATCTTCTCCTGAATGGAGGAGATAACCTAGTTTTATGTTATCTAAGAAGTTTTTCATTTCTGAATCGGGCATTACCTTTTCAATAGTTTTATCTATATCACTTGCAATGTATATCCTTAAAACATCCGTGATACTTCTCAATATGATTTTGACGTTTTCATATGCCCATTTAATACTACTCAGGAAACCTGTTTTGTAAAAAGGTGAATCGCTGGTTATTGTTAATGTTGCATAGTTATCTAAGAGGTCTGAAATATCGTCTACCTGCCAATGTTTATACGGGTAATCTTTTCCTTCTTTACCTTTCGGGTCTACAACATCTTTAAAATCATCAGTGATTTCTTTCATTTTAATATCTCACCCTAAGACTTCGAATAAAATAAAAAAAAAGGAAATAAAAAAGAAAAGATTAATAATAGGTCTGAGCGTCGTCATCCCCGTCGTCTTTTCTCATCTTCTTAAGACCAATAACCAATCCTAGAATAACCAAAATTATTACTAGAACAACTAAACCAATCTCAAGAGTCCTTCTTACAGAGTTCCATGATTCTTCCTGTACTTCGTCACCTGGAACAACATTAGCTGTTAAGGTGAATTGTTCAACTGCGTTGGAACCTGCTTTTACTGTAACAGCAAAGATATTCTGTCCAAGAGGTGCATCCTCATGAGCAGATAGGTATACATAAGCTGTTTTAGTCTCTCCTGCTTGAACAATCAAGACATTTGAAGGACTGACTCTTACGGTAGCCCAAGACTCAACATCCGTAATAAGTGTGAATGTTTTTGCACTTGAACCTGTATTTGTTACAGTTATTGGATAGATAGCGCCACCTGCACCAGCTACTGCATTTTGTACATCGACACCAGCTATGATAACTGGGGTTGCGTCAATAGGTACAACAGGTATATTAGCTTCGCATAGTTCTCCGCCAACAACATTTATGTCTGTTGTTTCGTAAACCATGTCATCGCCATCATGGAATAATACTTCCACAAGAACCTTGTGTTCACCTAGATCTGCACACTGAGGAACTCTCATATATAGTTCTTCAGATGTAACTGTTTCGTCAGCTTCTATCTCATCAATATAATCTGTTGCGCTAATTCCGAGACTTGGAATAGAAACTTTTACTCTGACTCCTTCGTCTTCATCATTATCGCCAATGTTCTTTACCCTTACTGTAGCTAGAAGAGCTCTTCCAGCCTGAACTTCATTTTCAGGGCTTAATACGACATCCTTAATCCAAACACCATGGCTGTCTGAAACAACTCTTAAGTCATATGTTTGATAAATTTCGTCGCCGAAAGCATCTGAAATTGTTACTCTAAGTTTGTACAAACCATCATCCATTCTTACTGGAAGCTTTAAATCTAGCTTCTTAGAATAGGTTGTACCTTCAATAACATTGAAAGCGCTTGTGATGTCTTCAATAAGATCTCTTTGATCGTAGCCTCTTACTCTAGCTTCAATCTGTACATCTTCGAAAACTTGCCCAGCTGTGCCATTCAGAGCAAACTCAACAACGATTTCGAACTCTTCATTCTTATCGAAGCCTGAGATATCCGTTGTAATACTTGGGTTTAATACCCTGTCATCCATTCTTACTGTAAGCGAACTTGCAGTAAGAGCAAATGCACTTGAAGTTGCAAGTACCATTGCAAACAATACAAGCATCAAAACACTAATCTTCTTTATTCCCATTTTCTTACCCCCTAATTGGTTTCTTATTTTGAAAGACATGAACATGCCTCAGTGTATGTCGCTATAAAAACATCGCTTATATATAAAGTTTTTGTTTGTGAGTAGTTACTCTTAGTAATCATCCCCCAGTCATTATACTTTATTTATAAACCCTCAGTGTCTCCGTTGGTAGCGTTTACTCTATTATAAAGTCTCTGTGTACCACTCTTCTGTATTCGTCGTTACTGAATGTGAAGTGTATTGCATATAATCCTGGCATAGCATCATAAGGAATGTCTAGTGCAAGGAATCTTGAAACTGTATCATCAAAGTCAAATCTATGCAATGACTGATATATGCCTAATTCAGGGACAACTGCAGATATTTTGAAATCATCTAGCTCGTTTCCTGTATTTGTTATTGCAATATACCATTCTGCCTGATTTCCTGGAAAAATATAACCTTCATTAGTCAAATAAAGGGTGTTTATCATTATTCTTGCCCTTGGAGAATCCTTAGCTTGCCCGTGGCTTAATACAGTGATATATTCTACATCTGTAGCAGTTTGACCTAGTTCATCTATGACTGTAAGATAAACTGCATATGTTCCTTGATCCATGTATGTGTAATATACATACTTACCATAAACCAATGGATTAGGATAACCAAAGTTCCATTCATACGTTAAGTTTCCATATCCTGTTCCAACTCCTTCAAAGCTAACATACAATGGTTTCTCGCCAGAGGTTGGGTTAGCTATAATTTCAGCTGAAATTGGATAATTAGAGCCGTTGATAACTTTGACATAAGCATTTCCAGAAGCATTACTGCATTGATCAAATGCTGTTACAATACATGTGCCTACATTATATGTAACTAACATTCCACTTTGATTAATAGAGCATGGTCCTGTTACAGCCCATGTATATCCGCAACCTCCAGTTGCTGTGAACTGTTGGTATACATTGCTGTTTAATATTATCGGACTTGGTGTTACTGTTATAACAATCTGACCTGGTTCTGTTACTGTAACATTAGCTGTTCCATATCCTGTACTGCATTGATCATTAGCAAACACTATGCATTGACCTGCTCCTAAAGCAGTTAAAAATCCTGATTGATTAATTGAACAAGGACCTGTTACATTCCAATCATATCCACAACCCCCAGTTGCATTGAACTGTTGATTTTGACCGACAGTTAAATTTGCTTCAGGTGGGATTACAATTATTGTTGGTGCTGTTCCATTTGTTACTGTAACATTAGCTGTTCCTACCCCTGTACTACATTGATCATATGCGTAAACTGTGCATTGACCTTGAGCAAGAGCTGTTAAAAATCCTGTTTGAGTTATACTACAAGGGCCACTAACTGTCCATATATAAGCACAACCTCCAGTTGCATTGAACTGTTGATTTTGACCGACAGTTAAATTTGCTTCAGGTGGGATTACAATTATTGTTGGTGCTGTCCCATTTGTTACATTTAATATTGCTGTTGCAAATTCTCCATTATCTTCTACTTGTATATTACAAATTGTTTGTGAGAATCCTGTAACTTCAACAACGTCATTATTGTTTTCTGTGAATGAACAATCACCGCTAAGCATTGTCCATGAATAAATTCCACTATCACCATTAATAGCTGTAAAGTTATAACCTTGGTTAACAACTTCTTGAGCATAAGGTGGGATTATTTCAAGACTTACATTTGTTACTTGTGTAACATTAACAATTGCTGTATCGAAAAGACCACTTCCTGAATCTTTTGCTTTTATAACACAAACACCTACTGAATTTCCAATTACCGTAACATTTTTTCCTAGAATTTGTACACCTTCGCCATTATCAACTAAAGTGCAATGTATTCCTCCGGAAACAAAACTCCACAAATAATTTCCTGTATATCCGCCTGTAGCTTCCAGGAGAACTGAATCTGCTACAAGTATTTCTGAATATTCAGGCTGAACGTCAACTGAAGCGTCGACAACAGTTATGTATGAATAATCATAAGCTCCACTTGCTGTGTCTGTAGCTTTTAATGTGCAATTACCTATAGAAACTCCTACTAGTTCTGTTGTATCAGAAGTGCTTGGATTTCCTGTAAAAGCACAGTGATTGCTTCCGTCAGTTATGTCCCATAAATAAGTTCCAGAAAATCCACCTGTTGCTGTGTATATATGTTGAGCTCCTTCAAGTAATGTATCTGGGTTAGGTGTAACTATTACACTAGGCATATTATGAATTGTTACAGTTGCTGTATCAAATGCTGAACTACATCTGTCCTGAGCTGTGACTACACAACTCCCTATTGCTGATGCAACGAGATAACCTGTGTCTTCTCCAATTACACAATTTCCTGCAGAAGGGAATGTATCCCTTATACCAAGTAAAGATAGTAAGTTGTCTATAAATCCTGAATTTCCAGAGTTATCGCTATCTGCAACACTCCATGAATAATCATCTTCTTCATTTCCACATAATCCGCCACTAGCGTTAAATTGCTTATAATCATATCCTGGATTCAAGAAAAGATCTGCATGAGAAGGGTCAATAACTACTGTTACGCTTTCTACATCAAGAGTTGCATCTAATTCTCCTAGTCCAAGAGTATCTTGTACTGTTATAATGCAATCAATTGAAGGCTCAATACCTGATGCCATTGCTGTATTTCCGTTTGGAGTTATTGAACAGAATTGTGATGGTGAAATTCCCCAATCATAATTTCCAAGAGCTCCTGTTGCTGTAAATTGTTTTTGTTCTCCTTGGTATGCTGTTATATATTGTGGAGTCAAAGTCATTAAGTTTGTAGTTTTTACAAATTCAACGGAAGCAGTATCTTGGATACCTGTTGGAATATCTGTTACTCTAACATCACAATCTCCTTCTGAAATTCCTTTTACTGTGAATGTAGTTCCTGTGTTTCCGCCAACTTGGAAGCAGTAAGCAGTTAATATCTGCCAAACATAATCTGTTCCGCCGTGTGCTGTAAATGTTTCTTCTTGTGAAATAAACATTTGTGTATTTGGATGTGTGATATAGACAGTTGGTAATGAAATTAAATCTAAAGTAGCGTCTAGTTCTCCTAATCCAAGAGTATCTTGCACTGTTATAATGCAATCTGTATTTGGGTTAGTTCCCATTGCTGTTGCTGTATTTCCATTTGGTGTTATTGCACAATCTTGTGATGGTGAAATTTGCCAATTGTAACTTCCAATAGCTCCGGTTGCTGTAAATTGTTTTGATTCTCCAGGGTATGCAGTTACATACTGAGGAATTAATGTCATTACGTTTGTTGTGCTTAGTACTTCAATTGAATCTATAGCTTCTGCATTGCTTGGAATGTCTGTTACTTTAACATTGCACATACCTTCTGAAGTTCCTTTAACTGTGAATGTAGTTCCTGTAGATCCAGAAGTTGCTATACAATTACTTGAAGTTATTTCCCATAAATAATCTGTTCCTTCATGTGCTGTAAATGTTTCTTCTTGTGAAATAAACATTTCATTATTAGGGTGAGTTATGTATATGTTTGGTAGAGAAATTATTCCCATTTGAGCTGTTGCTGTTCCTGGGCTTCCTGTGTCGTCGACTGTTATGTCGCATGTTCCAACACCATTACCTTGTATTTCAGCTTGACTTCCTTGTGTACTTTGTATAGAACAAGGTCCTGATACTGACCATTCATAACCATATCCGCCAGCTGCTGTGAATGTTTGTGTTTGACCAACGTAAATTATAATTCCGTTTGGATCTATTGTTAATGTAGGGACAGGTTGTGTGATTGTGAAAGTTGTTATTGTTGGATTGATTATGTATTGTCCATCTTGATCCATTCCCCATATTTCAATTTCATATGATCCTGGATAATAATCTGCTGTGCTTACTGTAAAAGAATCTTCAAATATAGGAGACCAAGTTATTCCTGTTGCGTCTGGAAAGTTTTCCATTAAGTTATTAGTTCCATATTCCCATGAATTAGTTTCATATTCAACTGGATAGAAAACTCCTGTAACTGTATAGAGCAAAGTTGCCTGCTCATTATAGTTTAAGTTTTTGTGATGTGATCCGTCGTCATATGATATTCCTACATTTGCAACAGCAGATACTGCAGTTGCTAAGAAAATTGTCATTACGACAAACATCAACATGATTATTAGTTTATTTTTCATTTTCATACCCCAATTAAAAATTGATATTGCCACCTACAGTAAAGTTGAATCCCTTATGTATCCCCATATCATACACTTTTACATCTGTATTAGGTATTGTGCCATTGATGTTAGGGAGATCATAACCAAATGAAACAAAGATTCCGCCTCTATGTCCACCGCCAGCTTTATTCTCTTTTCTCTTGCCAAATTCTAAACCTGTTTTGAATTTGATAGTTGGTGAAACTGCAAGGAGAGTATAATCATTAGGCAATCCGAAAGTTGTATTTAATGTTCCATCACTCAGTTCGGTATAGTTGTCGAATATCATTTCAGTTAATTCAACAATATTAAAATTTAGACCGGCCGCAAGCTCAAAATATAATGTTGGAGCTTTTTTTGCTCTGAATATTCCTGCAATTTCTAAATCCAATGAAGGATATTCCTGTACAAATCCGTTATAACGATAAAAATGAGATTTTCCATTTTCTGATCTATCAATATCTCCACTAATTTCTCTTAACTCAATCCCTTCTTCTGAGAAAACAGACATTGGAACACGGCCAGCTACCTTTAATCCAAATGCATGACCCTTATTTGTATAACCTGCAGGTGCGTAAAGAAAACTAAGGTATCCCTCTCTTTGGCCGTTATTTCCGGCAAGAACACCAAGAGAAATATCATATTTAGAATCATGTGGTGTAACTGGTTCTTTTGGTTTATGTTTTTGAGATGGTTTATCATTATCTGAAGGTTTATTATCTGGTTTATCATTATCCCCTTGATCTTGTGCTTGATCACAATTTTTAACGTCTACTTTTACGTGTGCACCGTCTCGTCCTATATCTGTGCCTTTATAAAATACTAATTGGTATACCCTTGCTGATCCTTCTTGAACAGCTACTACTTCTCCATTCACAATTTTAACAGCATCTCCACCAGCAGTAAATCTTGTATCATATTTACTATCACTATATTTTTCTTTGAACATGTTATCAAGTAAAAAAACATAATTTCCAACACAAGTCTTAATCAATTCTCCATCCTTGAATTCCAGTGGGCCTAAAACTGATTTTCCACCACAATGAACACTTAATGAATCTGGTGCCATAACTTGAATATCATTAGAAGATGGAATGTATGTATTTGAAAGATCTGTCTTGTTCATACTTGCTTCTTGAGCAGGTCTGTTCAAATCACTCATAATATTGTTTAAATCTGAAGCAGCTTGTAAGTTAGCGGCATAACCAAAAACAGCTGGCAATGCAACTGCTCCTGCTGTTATTCCAATTGTTTTCCAGTCAATATTTTTTTCAGAAGTGACAAATTTAGGTACATAATCAGGTCCGAATTCCTTTAGCACTTCAAATCTGAATTTAAGATCTTTTGCAATATTTCTTGCATTTTTAGCTAGATTAGAATTGTATAAATTGTTGATTGTGTTTTCAAATTTCGATCTCAAGTTCATTATAATAACCTCGCGAGTATAATTTGTATCACTGAGCAATGGTAATAACTATATAAAGCTTTGTATTTGTAACTACTTATCAATGAGGATACTTTAATGAGAAGTATGTATAAGTATGGTTTTGTTTCACAAACCTTATAATATTCTCTCCAGAACCTGTTAACATGAAGATTGTAATTGTTGGAGCTGGACCAATAGGGTGCTATGCAGCTTATCTATTAGCAAAAGCTGGAAAAGAAGTTGAAGTTTATGAAGAACATGAAAAAATAGGTCTGCCATTTCAATGTACTGGTTTGTTAACAACTTCCATAAATAAAATTCTAAAAGTTCCTGAGGATATGATAACTAATAAAATAAATAAAATAAAAGTTTTTTCTCCAAATAACAATATTGAATTAAATTTAAAAAAAGAAGAGATTGTTCTTGACAGAACTGAATTTGACAAACACTTAGCAAGAATTGCAGAAAAAGCTGGAGCAAAGATTTTCACATCACATAGATTTCTAAATTTTAAAAATAATGAAGTAACAATAAAAAATCTTAAAGATAATAAATTAAAACAAGTAAAAGCTAATTTTCTTATTGGCGCAGACGGTCCGAATAGTAAAGTAAGGGATTTAATTAATAGAAAAAAAATTGATTTCTACGTCGGTGTTCAGGCGACAGCTGTTATGAAGCATGATAAGAATTCATTAGACACGTTCTTTGGAAATAAATTCCCAGGTTTTTTTGGATGGATTGTTCCAACTTCAAAAAGAAGTGTAAGAATAGGGTTGGCAGCGAGAAAAAAAGCTGGATTGCTTTTCGATAAATTTATTAAAAAAATGCTGAATGGGGATGGATTATGCGAACACCAGGGAGGATTAATACCTGTTTACAATCCACAATTAACCATAATTAAAAATAACATTGCTATCGTTGGTGATGCTGCAACCCACGTTAAATCCACAACAGGTGGGGGGATTGTTCCGGGCATGATCGGGGCAAGAGAAATCGTCAACAAAATATTGAAAAGAAAAAAAACAGCAAAAAACATATCTTTGAAAATCCATAGACAATTAATTCTTCATAACATTGCAAGAAAAGTTCTAGATAATTTTACAGATGATGATTTTGATTTATTGATTAGTTTGTGCAAAAAAAAGAAAATAAAAAATCTTCTTGAAAATATGAGTAGGGATTATCCATCAAAATTTATGATAAAAATGTTATGGAAGGAACCGAGGTTCTTATTGTTCGGAAGAAGGCTGTTGAAATATTATTTTTGAACGTAATAATAATCAGATTTTTCAATACATGGAAAAGTGAAACGGAGAGAAGTCTCTTCTTGATAAGAAATAACATCTATTATTCCCCCATTACTCTTGACAAAATTTCTTGCATGCCATAACGCAATTCCATGTCCTTCTTTTTCTTCCCTTGTTGTAACACCCTTTTCAAAAATATTTTCTATGATAGTGGAAGGTATCTCAATTCCATTATTAAAGATTGAAATCTGGTAAAAATCTGATTCCAATTTTTCTCCCTCCACAACTATTTCACCTTTTTTAGTTTTATCTGGAAATCCATAGTCTATGGCATTGTCTATTATTGGCTTAGCAACATTTAGGACGAAATCTTCTTTTGTTTCGATTACAGCTTCCAGATTAATGACTAATCCTAAATTTTTATTCTCCCAGAGACCAAGATAATGCCCTCTATAAAATAATTCTAGATCCTGGTTAAACAAGTAGAATTCTTTTTGGAAATTAGGAGAAAATCTCCTGTTCAGAAGATAAATAAACTGGTGATGAGAAGAAACCATCTCATTGCGAAGCTCATTGCTTATTTCTGAATTTTCGATGACTGAGAGATGCCAAGTGTCAATATTTTCCAATATTAGAAATGCCTCATGAATACTTTCTGAATCTTCTGGTATTTTCTCAATGGCATCAAATATCTTCGGATACCTTTTCCCTGAGGAAGAACTAACTGCTTTGAGATAGGATTCATATAATTCTGGAATATCAAATTCATGTAAATAACTTTCAGTTTGGTATGGGTATCTTTTCAGCTCATGAAACAAAAAAGGCAATCTAGAGAATTTGGTATTTTTTATTACATTTGAAACGTCTGATTCCGAAAACTGTAGGCTTCCCATTGACTGAGGGTCGCCGAAAGAATATTTATAATTATCTGAACCATAATACAATTGACTGTACCCCAAATCCACAACATTTATAAGTAAAATCCGGTTTTCGAAGGGAAGGGGGAGTATATATGGAAAATCACGATCACGTTAAGGAAGAAAAAGAGGAGAAGAAAGTAAAGAAAAGAATGATAAAAGTTGACAAAAAAGTTGTCAATGTTATCTTAATCATACTATTGCTCTTGATACCTATGTCTTTGAGTTTCTATTATAGAATACAACCAGCATATTTACCGTTTATGGATGAGCAAGCAGAAAATAATGTAATTAATTATTACAAAAACCAAATAAGCAATGAAGTTGAAAGTAAATTTGCATATTTCCCTCCGGAAAAAAGGGCTGAATTAGTTGATGAGCAGTTTAGAGTTCTTTTGGAAGAGAATGGCGACATGATTAATGAGCAGGTTGAAGAAACTGCAAGGCAAATGAAAGCCATGATTCAGGATGATAAAAATAACACGTATCTCATAGCCATTGATCCATGGATGCAATATAAATATACAAAGAATTATTTAGAGACAGGAACTGTAGGAGACACTGTAATAGATGGTAAAGGTTATGTCACTTTAAGAGATGGAAGAGAAGAAAATGCTGAAAGTAATAGATTTCATCCATGGCTCATGGCACAGATGCATAAAGTCCTAAGAATTTTCGATGGAAACCTCGATCCTATGAAAACTGTGTTCTTGTTTCCATTGATATGGGTCACTCTCTCTGTCATTCCTGCGTTCTTTATTGGGAGAAGATTGAGCAACAATCTTGGCGGTTTTATTACTGCAACATTAGTAGCTGTACATCATGCTATTATGAGCAGAACTGTGGCTGGTTTCTCTGATACGGATGCATATAATGTATTTTTCCCCTTATTTATTCTATGGTTCATCATTGAAGCTTATTTTGTTGTTGGATGGAAAAAGAAAACTATATTTGCAAGTCTTGCAGGATTGTTTACTGGTTTTTATTCCATAACTTGGACTGGATGGTGGTACACATATGATTTTGTCATCATGTCAATATTGGGATTCATAATTTACAAAATAATAAAAGACAGAAAACAGATAAAGAAAAAGATTTCTGAACTTATGTCCGATTCAATTGCAATAGGTGTCACTTATCTTTTATCTGTAATGGTTTTTGTAGTGGGTTTGCAAGGATTATTTTCTGGGAAAAGTTTTGGAATTAGTGTAAACATATTCACTTCTGCATTGAGAATGCCGTTTAAATTCTTGCAATACCAAGATGTTGGAATAACAACAATATGGCCAAATGTATTGACAACTGTGGCTGAGCTTAACCCTGCATCTATAGCTAAGGTTGTTAGCTCTATAGGCCCTTCAATTCTTTTCTTCTTATGCATGGCAGGAATAACTTTAGTTATGGTAAAAGACAAAATCAAAAAAGAAGAAGGATGGATAATTGGGGGAAGTCTTGTGTGGTATGTACTGATTATGTTTTTTCAAAAAGACATTTCAAATGTTTATCTATTCTTGTTCATGATAGCTCTTCCAACAATAATAGTTGTATTGATGGGTCTGTTTGAAAAGACTGATTTGAAAATTAAACATAGCATATTATTGCTTGTCTTTTTGACTGGTACATTCTTAGCGGCGACAAAGGGTGTAAGATTTGTTGCTTTATTTATTCCAATAGCTTCAATCTGTATTGGAATATCATCGGGAAGAATTTATACATTAGCAAGCGGTTGGTTGACAAATGCTTTGAGCATAAACAAAATTCTTGTCAGAGCTGTGCTTGTTGTAATAATGTTATGGGTGATTCTTCCAGTCCCTTTAAGTTCTGGATGGAATCAAACCTTACATGAAATCCCAAGTTACAATGATGCATGGGATGATACTCTTACCATCATCAATCAATCCTCAGAAGACGCAATCATAACCTCATGGTGGGACTTTGGACATTGGTTCGTTGCAGGAAGTGAAAGAAGAGTTACATTCGATGGAGGATCACAAGGAGATAGAATTCATTGGGTTGGAAGAACTTTGTTAACTAATAGTGAAAAAGAATCATTAGATATATTGAGAATGTTAAACTGTGGACAGAATGGAGCAAGAAGACAACTTGAAGCACTCTATGAAGATGATTATAAAGCTATTAAAACTTTGTACAAGGTTATAGCTGAAGACAGAGAAGGAGGAAGAAAAATCCTTGAAGAAACTGGTCTTAAAGATGAAAACATAAATTCTATTTTGGAAATGACCCATTGTGAAAATTTGATTGACCAATACTACATTGCCTCTGAAGATATGATTGGTAAATCAGGAGTGTGGGGGCATTTCGGAGTGTGGGATTTTGATAAAGCATATTTGTTCAATAGAATAAAGAGTTCCACATTAAATGAAGGTAAGGAAATTTTAATGGATGAATATAATCATAGTGAACTTGCTGCAAAAAATTTGTATTATGAAATACAACAAGCCGATGGAGACCAATGGATTAGTGGATGGCCTAGTTATGGGTCAAGTGTCTCACAATGTGATACTTTGAATGAAACAAAAATAGCGTGTAAAACTGGATTGATATATGATATTAAAAATGATGAAGCATTCATTTCTACGCAGGAAGGATTGTTGCATCCGAAAGCATTTTCATATGTTCTTGATGGTAAATTTGAATATAAAGAATATGAAGATGGCATTGATTTAGGTGCAGTGATGTTCCCCAATAATGGAAAACTGAATTCAATTTTGACTTCTCCGGAACAGACTGCTAGTATGTTTACAAGGTTATATTTCTTTGATGGATTGGGGCTTGAACATTTCGAACAAATTTCACATAAAGTCGGAATAGATGGTGTTGATATTTATTTATACAAGGTGAATTGGCCTGAAGAAGAATAAAGATGTGTGGGTTGTAATTCCTGCACATAATGAAAAAAAGAGTATTGGCAGCGTTGTGGAAGCTTGTTTTAATTATGTAAATAATGTTGTTGTTGTGGATGATGGTTCTAAAGACGACACAAAAAACATTGCAGAAGCAAGTGGTGCCACAGTTCTTCAGCACATACTAAATATTGGGAAAGGCGCTGCTTTGAAAACTGGATGTGAATACGTTCTTAAAAAAAATGCTAAGATTATTATTGTTATGGACGCTGATGGGCAGCACAAGCCAGAAGACATCCCACGGTTCATTGAAGCATTGAATGGTTGCGATATTGTTTTTGGTTCAAGAAGAATTAATAAAAATATGCCAATTGTTTTCAGATTAGGGAATTATTTTTTGAATAAATTTTCTACATTATTGTTTGGCATTCATGTCCACGATACACAATCTGGATTTAGAACTTTTAAAACAAAAATATACCCATTAATAAG
>Ga0075122_10002034_pt1 | contig 13702 bp, 12 predicted proteins | sample AntAceMetag02UKB_FD_69790 | JGI IMG/M metagenome (GOLD analysis project Ga0075122, IMG submission 69790) | Saline lake microbial communities from Ace Lake, Antarctica - Antarctic Ace Lake Metagenome 02UKB | ecosystem: Environmental > Aquatic > Non-marine Saline and Alkaline > Saline | place... | reverse complement strand
ATAAACGAACCGACAACCCCTACGATTACCGAAATCCAGAAACTGGTCCAGATCGCCGAATACCCGCCAATAGAAGGAAATGAAAAATGATCCAGGGTCAGGGACCAGTCGTAGGGCCAGACTTTGACAAATGACCCGAAAATCACCACCAGAAAAACAAGAATGATGGAAGAACTGATCAGGGTGTTGTAGGCAGTAAAAGCGAATTTCTTAAGTGGCCTTGAAGGAGGAATAAAAGGCCGGGCGGCACCACTGATCATGGAGAATGTCCGCCGGGAAATATAGTAATTCAGCATAAAGGCTGCCAACGACGGTACCAGCAGAATGATGCTGATGGTAGCGCCTAGATCGAAGCGGTACAAATTTGTGACTTGGGAGTAAATTTCCGTTGCCAGAACGTTATAATTCCCTCCAATGACCACCGGGTTTCCAAAGTCGGTGATGGTCAGATTAAAGGTCAGCGCCGCCGCGCTGAGAATTCCATACTTGGCAGATGGCAGGGTCACCCGCCAGAAAACTTTGAATGGTGACGCTCCCAGACTCTCCGCCGCTTCATCCAGGCGGATATCAACCGCCGAGAGTGTGGTAAAAAGAATCACAAACGAATGGGGGAGACAATAAAGTACCTCCGAGACAATAATACCGGTCGCTCCGTATATATTCCAGTCGGTTTCAAACAGATGAGCGGTCACCAAGCCGTTGCGACCAAAAAGATAGATCAATGCCAGCGCCTGCATGATAGACGGCGCAATCAGCGGCATCATGATGATACTGCGAAAGAACGTCTTGCCCCGGATAGTGGTCCGGGTCATGGCATAAGCGAAGAAGAAGGTCACTACTGTTACAATCACAGTGGTGACAAGAGAGATATACAAACTGTGCCACAAGGCGTTCAGCGTATAAGCAGTGGTGAAATACCGATAGAAGTTATCCAGGGTAAATGTGGCAATACCAATCTCTCCTCCTTTAAAAAAACTCAGCTGCAGAATGGTTAACAGCGGATAGAGCAAAAAGAAGGCTAACAGCAACCCAATAAATATCGTGACGGTGGGGACAATAAATCGGTCGACCTCCATCCGCAAGCGGGGCACCTGGTATTCTGCAGCAGTAAACTCTTTGTTGACAGCTTTTTCCATTGATTTGTCTGGGTGTGTGTCCTGAATTGAGTGGGTATTTCCCCGGTTGATCCGGTTAGCGTCTACATGTAATAGATATGGAAGGCATCGGGTGGGAAAAAGAGTCGCATGACATCCCCCCTTTTGATTTGATGCTTTTCAAACTCCTCCTCCGTGATATCAATGTTCATGTCAACACCGTCCAGTATGAAAGTAATCTGAACAACCGCACCGAGAAAGGTCACTACTTCGGTCTGGACTTCAACCACATTCGCCCCGCTGTCGAATTCCTTTGATTCTGTAGATGTCAGCAGACGGACTTTTTCCGGCCGGATCGCCAGATGGACTTCCCGACCGTTTGCGCCATTCAACCCCGTGACTGCAAAAGTTTTGTCCCCGAAAAGAATCCGCCCATCCTTTGATTTGCCTTCAATGAAGTTGGATGTCCCCACGAATTCCGCTACAAATTTTGACCCCGGTTCCTTATATATCTCCCAGGGAGTTCCGATCTGTTCGATCTCGCCGCCCCGCATGATCGCCACACGGTCTGCCAGTGAAAGCGCCTCTTCCTGATCATGAGTTACATAGATCATTGTAATACCCAGCTCTTTCTGCAGCCGCTTGATTACAGTCCTCAGATGCACTCGAATTTTTGCGTCCAAGGCGCTTAAGGGTTCGTCCAGTAACAGAACCCGTGGCTTAATGGCGATTGCTCTCCCCAGCGCCACCCGCTGCTGCTGCCCACCACTCAGTTGAGCGGGATAGTGGGTTTTCCATTCAGTCAGTCCCACCAGTTTCAGGATTTCATCGATCCGTTTATCCGTCTCTTTTTGAGGCATGCGCCTCATCTGGGGACCAAAGGCAATGTTCTGAGCCACCGTCATGTTTGGAAAGAGCGCATATGACTGGAAAACAATTCCGAAATCCCGTTTTTGCGGAATGATGTTGTTGATGACTTTATCATCATAGCTGATCGTCCCCGAAGAGGGGGATTCAAAACCGGTGATGATTCTCAACAGGGTGGTTTTTCCACAGCCACTGGGCCCGAGAAAGCAGATGAATTCTCCCGGTTCAACGGTCAGGTTGACGTCTTTCACGGCAACGAGTGGACCGAAATTTTTATTGATGTTTTCCAGAACCAGTCTTTGAGACATGCCTGCTCCTTTACAATTGGCGGATGATATATGGCAAAACGATGATCGTATCAGAACGGAGTCACAACCCAATCTAAAATAACTATTGACCCGGATCTATTCAGGGAAGATCGAAGGTAGAACCGGAAACGCCCGTCAGCCTGAAAATAAGGCCCCAGGGTCGGGCGAATCCGAAAATGAAGTGATTATCGGACTAATGCAGAAAAAGATTCGACCAGACATCCAGAATTTTTTCTCGGTTTTTAGACTGCCACGGGAAATCCATCGGCGCCAGATTGACGGTCTCGATCGGTGGCAGCTCTTTCGGTCCTGCGATGCCCGGATATGTCACTCCAAGCTTGAATTTGGCATATTGTTTCATAGCGCTTTTGCTGATCGCCCAGTCCAGAAACTTCTTGGCGGCTTTTTTATGTTTAGCGCCTTTTACCAGTGCATTGGCTTCCAATTCGAAACCCACACCTTCCGATGGCAGCACCATGGAAACTGGGAATCCTTTTTTCTTCAGGGAAGTATAAACATAGGCAAAGGAACAACCGACGGCATATTCACCAGCCGCGGTCAGCTTTGCAGGTTTGGAACCACTCTTGATATACTGTCCCATGTTTTTATCCAACTTCTTCAGAAAATCCCAGGCCTTGTTTTCGGCAATCGGCTTGTTTTTGTAATCAGGGTCCATCATCACCAGCAGGCTGGCAATCTGCAGAAAACCGGTTCCGGAACTGGCCGGGTTGGGCATGATCAACTTGTCCTTATATACTGGATCAAGTAAATCATTCCACCCCATCGGTTTAGGCAGCTTTTTACGAGCCATCACCCTATCATTCATCACGAAGGCTGCGGCGTACAGATCAATGGCAGTCCAGTACCCTTTCGGATCCTTGAAATTGGAGGGAATCTTGTTCCAGTTTTTCGGCTTGTAAACCTCCAGCATACCTCTATCAACAAATCCAGCCATATTGGTCACAGCCCAGCCCCAGACAGCATCAACTTGAGGATTATTACGCTCTGCCAGCATTCTTGCACCCAGTTCCCCGGTAGAGAGTCGGATTGCCTTGATATCAAGGTCCGGCAACTCCTTTTTTGCCAATGCCAGATACTTGACAATTTCATCGTTTTCCAGCGCTGTATACACAATTACCGTATCTTTAGCGATGGCTTTGCCCAAAAAACAGCTCAACGTTAGAAACACCAGAATTACATACTTGATCGACCTTTTCATAATTCTCCTCTGTATAGAAAGTTAGGAACTTGTTTGAGATTTATCGTGCTTAATTGGATACGCCATTAAAAATATACTGTCAATCTGCTTAATTCGAGCAGAGACGATACTAAGTAGTTACTGCCTGCGTGTCAAGGGAAGTCATGGTTCTGTAATTCAGCCCGGAATATTGACATGGGTTAACCGATACCGATTTTCGAGTTCCGAAACCTGGGACTACAACTCTTTTTCCAATTTTTTTTTTTGATACCACTCCTGATCACCATATAACTCATCCGCACAATCCCCACAAATTCCATGAGAAAACTGTGCTGTAGAATGTTTTTCGATATAGGATTCCAATTGATTCCAGGCGCCTGCTTCATCACGTATTTTCTTACATTTTGCACAGATCGGGATGAGCCCTCTTAAGGTTTGGATCTCCACATGGGTTTTGACTCTGGCCAGCAATTCTTCCGATATAAACGGTTTGGTCACATAATCAATACCACCGACTTGAAACCCTTTTACAATATCTTTTGTTTCCGTTTTAGCAGTCAAAAAAATCACCGGAATATAGCTGACCGTTTTGTCTTTTTTCAGCCTTTCACACGTTTCATAGCCATCCATTTCCGGCATCATAATATCCAGCAGGATGAGATCAGGAGGCCTTTTATACACAAATTCCAGGGCTTTGACACCGTTTTTGGCAACCCCCAGATCATAACCCTCCTCGGTTAGTAACCTGCCGAGATACTGGATATTCTGGGGATTATCATCCACAATTAGAATTAGAGGTATATTATCAGTCATTTACTTTCTCCAACAGGTCGATTAAATTTTTAATCACTTCCGGTGACTTTTTGAATTTTGCTTCGATGGATGAAATGTCAAAAGCAGAGATATTATTCTTCAATCATCTGGCATAATTAACAAACACAGATACGTTATGATCTTCTCCGAGGTCATGAAGTTTTTGACAGAACTGCTTTACATCCGTCATAATTATGACCTCTTCCTGAGCCAACAGAAAGGGTGATATCTCATTTTCCAGTTTTGAAATCAATTTTGTGGGTTGTTCAATTTCACTTATATTCAAATCAAGGACATATTTGTCGTCTGTCTGAGTTTCAATTTCCCCTCACTTTTCTTCCGCTTGAACCAGGTGTGATCGTAACCCGTCAACTAGTTCAGGGAATTTGTACAAAAATTTGGATATTTTATCCACATCAAATGATTGACTATACTCGAATAACTTCTGTCCGAAGAGATTCAAAGATTCAACCTGATATTTCTGCCCTACTTGCTGGGTTTTTTGCGCTATTTCTCTTAGATCTTTGATGATAATTGCTCCCTGCAACTCCTGATAGACAGGCATAAAATCCAGCTCCAGCATTTCTATCAGCTCCTTCAACACTATGGCATCCATCATCAATGGCTCAGGCTGTTCGTCAAACGCAACCTCTTCACCAGGCAAATAATAACTGATTTCTCTAAATAGTCTCACGACATCTATCGGTTTAGGAAGATAGGCCGAGAATCCGAAGCTCTGAATCTCTTCAATGTCTTCTACGCGGGTTGAGGCCGTTATTGCAATAATGGGAATATTTTCCGTGATCGGATTTTGCTTCAACCTTTTCGTTGCCTCAAAACCATCCATAACAGGCATACGGATATCCATCAGGATCAGATCCGGCAGCTCTTTTTCAGCTATTGAGACACTTTCTGCACCGTTTTCAGCTTCAATCACTTTCAGGTTTGCGTTGGATAAAAACTCGCTGATCAGTTCCCGATTGGAAGACTCATCATCAACAGACATAACCGTTTGTCCACTGAAGCGAAGGTCTTTGAAATCTGTGTCCTGTCTAAGATTTGGTTCCGTGATGTCCCCACTGATCTCGATATTCTTGAGTACAATTTGAAAAATACTTCCCTTATCAACTTCGCTCTGAACACTAAGTTCTCCATGCATCAGTTCAACCAACCGTTTGCTGATTGCCAGACCGAGTCCGGTTCCACCAAACGCCTTGCTGATCCCGACAGACTGTTGCTGAAACGATTCAAAGATACTGTTGAGGCTGTCATTTGGAATACCAATACCGGTGTCTTCGACAGAAATCACCAAATCAATACGATTTTCCTCTTTTCTCTCCTGAGTTAAATTAACCGACAGTTTGACATAACCGCTTTGTGTGAACTTGATGGCATTACCTATCAGATTCAGTAGCACTTGCCGGAGCCTGGTTTCATCAAGCAACAGTGGAACGTTCAATGATTCATCAATTTCAACAATCAGTTCTAGACCTTTCTCTCTGGCTTTGAGCTCAAAAATCTGCAGAATTTCATGGGACAACAGGTTCAAATCACTGGGATTGTTATTTATTTCAAGCATACCCGCTTCAATCTTCGACAGATCCAGAATATCGTTAATCAGTGTGAGCAGACCATTGCCGGCAATCTTAATTGAATTGACGTAACTTCTGAGCTTTGAGTCTTCAACCATCACCGCCAACAATTCACTGAATCCGATGACAGCATTCAGAGGGGTTCGAATTTCATGGCTCATATTAGCCAGAAATTCGGACTTAGCTCTATTGGCATACTGGAGTTCCAATTCGGTTTTTTTTCGAACCTCAATTTCCTGGGTTAGGGCGTCATTGGTGTCCTCCAGGTCCTGAGTGCGTTGTGCAACTTCCATCTTCAACTGGTCCTGCCAGTCTTCCTGCTCCAAGCGGTAATCTCGAATTGACCTGGACATTTCCTCCATATTTCGGGCCAGAATACCCAGCACATCACCATTTTTTACATGGATTTTCACTTCATCTTTGTGCTGGGTAATGGATTCGGCTGCTATTCTTAGTTTGTAAGCGGGTTGGACAAAAAAGAACCTGAAAAGGAGCATAATGAGAAAAAAACCGGCAATCGCACAAACTAAAGCCACTCCAATGGTCGCATCTCGAATCCGTTTTTCTGATTTTCGGATCTCCTCTTGCGCGGAAACATACACAACAATCCATTTCCAGGGAGAGAAATACGTTGCCACGTATATCGTCGAACCGTCGTCCTGGTTGACACGACCCCTCAGATACTTATGGGGGAAATTAAGAGCTTCTGTTATGACCGAACCCCATTTCTCTGCTTGAAATGTATTTCGTGTCTCGGACGTAAACAACAAAGTCCCGGAAGAGCTCAAAATCATTAAGTAATCACCATACTCAAAATGCACTTCACTGGCCTTTTCCATCGCTTGCTTCTGATAAACTTCAACAAACGAAGTCACTTCTTCCAGTCGATTTTTTTTAAGTAGTGTATAGAGATCCACTAGTGAGTAATCGACATAAGACTGAAGTTTATCCTCAAGATGATGATAGGCATATGTCCGCAAGGTTTCAGATACGGTTACAATGGACCATCCGCCCAGAATAGAAACCGCAGCCAGAAACAGCGGCAAGACAGCCAATATGATTTTGGTTTGCAGCTTCATCCGATATCAACGGTAGATGTTCTCGCCAGCCAGACTTAATATGTCCGGAGGAATGACGATTCCCAGTTTTAATACAGTAGTCAGATTAATGCCTAGATCGACTCTGGCTGGCAGCGTTACAGGCAGGGTTCCAGGATCAGTACCTTTTAAAATCGCATGTGCCAGCATGGCCGCGTCCCTGCCGGTCCCCTCTGAACTTGGCGTCAGATGGACCAAAGCCCCTAACTCAACACTTTCAGCAGTTGTACCCATAATAATCGGGATTTTCGATTCGGTTATCAATAGCCTGGTATATTCCGGCAATTCCCCCAACGGCCCGGAAAGTTCCCACCAGAAGTCAACCGTGTCCCGGTACGCCTCTACTTTCTCCTTAACCATCCCAAGCATTACAGGTAAACCCTCTGGTACCTTTTGGTACTTAATGGGAAAAGATATAAAACGAATGTCACCCCATTGCTTTTCAATGACTCTTAATTCCCGGAGATCTCCAACGGCAGCGGGATATGTTGAATGAATCAGTCCAAACCGAAAGGGTCGTTTTCCGGGTAAACCACTGATAAGCCGCCTCACAATATCCATTCTGGTTTTACGACTCATCTTATGAACTATACCTGTTAAATTGGTATGCGTAGGAGGCCCCACCCGATTGATCAAGCCAGCACCTACTGGATCGGAGACCGTAAAAAAGAGCTGTGGTATTCCAGTGTTCCTTAAGATTTTAAAGGCTGCCTGAGACGCCAGGGTTGCGCTGGTTACCACCAGATCGGGTCTCTTTTCTAAAAGAGCTGTTTTTAGAAACAGTTCGGCGCTGTTTCTATCCCCTTTTGCATCGAAAGACACCAAATCAAGATTCTCCCCTTGCCGGTATCCAAGCCGGTTTAAATTTGCAAGAAATGAATCGCAGTGTTCATTGACGACTGGGACGGGCATCGTTTTTATTAATAGCACTCGTTTTCGTTTAGCAGCTGAAACAGGTAGACAAAACCCAACAACTAAATATAAAAAAAGGACACCAAGAAAAACTGCAAACCGAATCTGGATTTTTTGCATTGTTTTTTTGTGAGTATAAGTCTTGCTCTACCTACCGTGATTGTGACAAAAAACAGCCGACTCGAGCTTGAATTAACTGCGCACATTTAACACTATCATCCCATAAGATACATAATTAATCTGTCAATTTCAAGAAAGTTTTTATTTAACAAAGTGATTTTAAACTATGATTCCTCCTGCTGCAATTAGAACAAAATTTCTATCTCATTGGTTTCTTAGTATTGCTCAAATTTTCAGCACGATTTATATAAAAAAATTATTGTATTTTCATTTTATTGACTCTATGATCTATTTTAAGACTGAGCGCTCGGTCGGAATACATATCCCTTGATTAACAGCAAAGAAATCGGAGTTGTTTCGAGCTTCAATTTTCTGTTATTTTTTAATTCGATAAGGATATAATCGTAATGGGTATTCAGAATATAGTTGCAGGCAATGGATTAGGCATCAGTGTGACCGGAATGGTCATCGTTTTTAGTGGGTTGATTCTCATCAGCGTTTTTATTGGGTTATTGCCAAAAATCCTGACACTGGGAGTTAATGTTCAGAAGGATAAAAATGAGACCACCAAGCAAGAAATATCCACCATAACTACCAGCGCAGAAACTGATGCTGAAGACGAGCTTGATATCGTGAGCATCATCGGCCTGGTTCTGTACATGGAACAGGAAAGACAGGCAGGGAACCCATTAGTTATCAGTCATCTTAATATTTGGGGTACAGCAGGAAGAACCACAGTCATGCCAAGAAGAAGTACGTACGTATGAAATTAGGAGCATATCAGCATGTGATTAAATGATTGTTTATCAATTTTATCTTAATAAAAGGAGGACCCGTTGAATTTCGACCTTACATCAGAACAGGAAATGATCCGTAAAGAGGTCAGACGATTTGCTGAGAAGGAAATCACACCGGTTGCTATCGAGTTGGATGAAAAAGAAGAATTTTCAGTGGACCTGACCCGCAAAATGGGTGATATCGGTCTTTTCGGCATGTTTGTCTCAGAGGAATATGGCGGCCAGGGCCTTGATTATATCTCTTATATCATAGGTGTAGAAGAGATTGCACGGATTGACGGATCACAGGCAGCCACGATTGCGGCCGGTAACTCACTGGGAATTGGCCCTATCAACTATTTTGGCTCGGAAGAACAGAAGAGAAAATATCTGCCTAAATTATGCTCCGGAGAAGGGTTGTGGGGATTTGGATTGACTGAACCGAGCGCCGGCTCCGATGCAGGGAGTAGCAAGACCACTGCCGTTCAAGATGGAGACGATTGGATCATTAACGGTTCAAAGATTTTTATCACCAACGCTTCCTGTGACCTTTCTCTGGGAGTGACGGTCCAGGCACTGACCGGAAAAAAGGAGAATGGGAAACCCATTTACACCTGCTTTCTGGTTGAAACCGACACTCCGGGATTTAAATCCGTCCCCATGCACGGCAAGATGATGTGGCGTTCTTCCAATACGTCTGAATTATATTTTGACGATGTCAGGGTGAAGAAGGATGCCATCCTGGGACAGATTGGGGACGGGTTCCATCAAATGTTACAGACACTGGACGGCGGCAGACTCTCCATCGGAGCTATGGGGCTAGGAGGCGCACAGGGGGCATACGACCTGGCCCTGAAGTATGCTAAAGAGCGGGAGCAGTTTGGCCAACCGATTTCAAAATTTCAGGCGATTGCATTTAAACTGGCGGATTGCGCCATGGAAATCGAGTGTGGACGAAACCTGCTCTATAAGGCCTGTTGGTTACGCAGTGAAAAACGCCCCTTTGAGAGAGAAGCTGCCATGGGGAAACTCTATTGTTCGGAATTAATGGGGCGTGTGGCCAATCATGCGGTTCAAATACATGGTGGATACGGTTTGATGAAGGATCATCATGTTGAACGGTTTTACAGGGACCAGAAGCTACTGGATATTGGAGAAGGGACTTCGGAAGTTCAACGAATCGTCATTTCACGGTATATTGGCTGCTAGAAATCAACATCATCCATTCATAAGAGGGACGCATATGACCGACCAGAGTTCTGAAAACCGTACTTTCTGGCTGAGTGAAGAGAAAAAACTGCATGACCTTGTCCTGAAGGCTGCTGAGACCGGTGGCGAGAAAGCGGTCCAGAAGTTGGCCAAAGCGGGGAAACGTCCTGTCAGACTGCTGATACAGGAAATGACAGACGAAAACACCCTGTTTTATGAGACCTCCCGTATCGCAGGCTTTGGTATGGATTATCCCGAAGTGGAGGATGTCCCCGGCGGCGGAATTGTCACCGGTATCGGCAAAATCCATGGCAATTGGACCATGATTTTTGCAAACGACAGCCGGGTCAAGGCGGGAACCTATTTCCCGATTACGCTCAAAAAACATATGAGGGCGCAAGCTATTGCCGAACAGTGTGGTTTGAACTGTGTCTACATTGCCGATTCCGGTGGTGCTTTTCTGCCCATGCAGGCGGAGGTTTTTCCGGATGATCAGCAGTTTGGATCGATTTTTTACAACATGGCTCGCATGTCAGCCAAAGGTCTGAAGCAGATCACTTTCAGCACCGGGGGCAACACAGCGGGGGGCGCCTACATTGTATTTATGGCCTGTGAGTCCATCATGATCGACAAGATGTCATACTCATTTCTGGCCGGACCCCCGCTGGTCAAAATGGCGACCGGTGAAGTTACCACTGCCGAAGATCTAGGCGGTGCCAGGATCCACACCCAGGTTTCCGGTGGAGCGGACCATCTCTGCGCAAACCAGTCGGAGGCGGTGGGAAAAGTCAGGGGGATTCTGTCCATGGAACCCCCACAAAAAGTCCATCTGCATCGCTATGAAGAGGCCCCGCCCAGACAACCGGTTGAGACCATCTACGAAAACCTGCCCTCCACTGTCAATCAGGCCTTCAGTGTCAAGCCGCTAATTGAAGGGATTGCTGATAACAGTGTCTTTCATGAGTACAAAACAAATTACGCTCTTGGCAGGGCGGACAATATCCTGACCGGTAAAATCCTGCTGAAAGGGATGCCTATCGGGATTGTCGCTTCAAACAATTCCGGCATCATCTTCCATGAAGCCGCACGTAAAGCAACTGAGTGGATTGTGCGCTGTTCCCAGGAAAAAATCCCGCTACTATTTCTGCAAGGCTCTCCCGGTTATATGGTCGGCACGGCCTCTGAACATATGGGTATTGGAAAATACGGATCCGACATGGTGCGGGCAGTGGCCTGTGCACAGGTTCCCAGAATTCAAGTCGTCATTGGCCCGGATAATGGTGCCGCTAACTATGGCATGTGCGGCCGGGCCTACCGCCCCCATTTTCTGTTTACCACCATGCGGGCCAGAACAGCCGTTATGGCTGGCAGGAGTGCCGCAGGCGTGCTATTGTCGATCGAAGAAGGCAAACGGAAGGCCCAGGGCAACCCTATGTCCGAGGAAGAGAAAAACGATTTCAGCGATCAAATGCAGAAAAAATATGACATGGAAGCACATCCTTTTTATTGTGGCGCCAGAATCCTGAATGATCGGGTCCTGGCCTTCAGCGAGATGCGGGACTGGCTGGCGATGGCTTTTGAAGTCAGTCTGCTCAAACCCATCGGCGAACCCAGCTTCGGAAATATGAGATATTAATAAACCAGAAATTAACCTGTCATGGGGAACTGAACTATGGATATTAAACAGAAAACACCGCACATCAATGTCGACTATTTTGAGGACCTGACCCGGGAACTGCCATCGCCTGAACCCCAAAGCGTTGAAGCCATTGGCGATAAAATCAAGAAATTGCGAGAGGATAAGGGCCTTTCGCTGGATGAGCTGTCAAAAATGACCGGCTTTGACGTTGAGTTGTTGGATCAGATCGAAAAAAAAGAAGTCCAGCCGCAGTTGGGAACCATCATCAGGCTTTCGAAAGCATTGGATAGTGCATTTAGTCGCGTTGTCTCCGGTGTTGGGAACAAGCTCTATTCCATTACCCGTAAAACAGAACAGAAAGCAGTTTCCAGATCCACCTCCCGCAAGGATAAAAAACAGCTCTATATGTATAAAAGCCTGGCACCTGAAGTCCATGGGCGCCATATGGAGTCCCTGATAGTTCAACTGGAGGAAAAACGGACTGATGAGCAATCCGTCCACGAAGGTGAAGAATTTATCTACGTGCTGGAGGGTGTGGTTGAGCTGACCATCGGCGACGACCAATTCGATCTGGAACCCGGTGACAGTGTCTATTATCTCTCTACGACTCCTCACCTGGTGGCGGGGAAAGGAGGAAAAGCCACTATCCTGGCAGTTGTCTACGGAGGCTGACCCCGATTTTTACATTCCAAGACACTTCCTTCGGCTACAGCAGGTTGAATGACCTATATTAACCGGAGGGGGTATCTCCTCTAAGCGACAAGTTGTTCGCTTCGTCAAGTCTCGATTGCTTGTGATTCCGGTTCTTTCCTGCGAGTCTCGGAAATTCAGTTCCTGCGAGTCTCGGAAATTCAGTTCCTGCGAGTCTCGGAAATTCAGTGAGCCTGAACCGTCCCCGCTCTGAAGTTATCTGTTGCTTATCTATTCCCTTGTTTTTTTGGATCCCCCTGTCCAGCCACTAAAGCCATCACAAGGTGTCATAGCTGATGCCAGAAACTGGGGGAAAAGCCTTAAAAAAGTCTTTGCAGTGTTTCGAAAATGAAAATGGCGTTCTCCAGAATATTTCTTTCTGAGGTCTTGTTCACCCATCCTGGTTGAAATTGGTTGCCTTTGAAAGAAAAGATAGTGCATAATAGTGAGAACAATGTGAAAATGCCTTAACTGATGTGGTGGTTGGGGATGACAACAGATGTAATGCAGTATCACAAGGATCTGCACAACGGAAAAGAAAATGTCAGTAAAACAGAAAGAGGTAGTAAAGCTTTCTTTTCATAACCTAAAAAAAATAAAAAACGGACTATTATTTAAATGACCAAAGTAGAAAGTCTGCCTGCTCTACAGGAGATTAAACATGATATTATCAAACAGGATTTTACAAAAGCCCGCCTGGTAATAGACTATTTCCCGGAACTTGACCGCCCTGAGCAGGACGCCATACTGCTTGAATTATGTGAGACAGCGGATCCGTTTGCGATTCCGATCTTAAGTTACGGAAAAAGATTCCAATTTTCAAGAGTTTTGCATCGAATCACTGTAAATAACTGCAATGTACATGATGCATTTATGGGGATTGTATTATTTCTTTTACAGCAGCCAATAATTCAGCGGTTACAAAAGGCTTCTCCAGTGTTTTTTGTACACCAAAATCTTTCATTTGTTCAAGAAAATTAAATTTGATTTGACTCCCTCCACCTGAAATACCGATTATTTTAACCGCAGGATTTTCCGCTTTCAACTCCATGCTAGTTTCTATGCCCTCTTTTACGGGCATAAAGATGTCTGTAATAACGAGGTCAATTTGATCTTTATGATAACAATTAACACCTTCTTCCCCATTAGAAGCTTCGACAACATCATATCCAGCTTGCTTAAGCATCAGATTCAGCATTTTCCGAAATGGATCATGATCATCAATAATTAATATCCGGGCCATTTATACCTGGAAGATTGATATCCATTAACGCACATTCCCCACCCAATTCGCTAACTCAAGACGAATTTATCTGGCGGTGATTATTGAGTAGATCCTCTTTCGATAAATTTAGGGCCGTGAGATATTGGCCTTGCACGGCGGTAA
>Ga0075122_10002032_pt1 | contig 13708 bp, 13 predicted proteins | sample AntAceMetag02UKB_FD_69790 | JGI IMG/M metagenome (GOLD analysis project Ga0075122, IMG submission 69790) | Saline lake microbial communities from Ace Lake, Antarctica - Antarctic Ace Lake Metagenome 02UKB | ecosystem: Environmental > Aquatic > Non-marine Saline and Alkaline > Saline | place... | reverse complement strand
GGGATACTGGATCTGGAGCTGGAGCTGGAACTCCTGTGGCTACCGCTGGAGCTGGAGGTTCTGGCATTGTTATTGTTAGGTATTTAACAGTTGATGCAGATATTTCTATTCCTTCAATAGCATCACCCACTAGTGGGTCTACCGAAGTTTCTCGAAATCCCACCTTAACGTCGTCAGCTTTTGCTGGGCCAAATTCTCATCTTTATTCAGATTGGAGAATATGTACTGTGTCAGATTGTTCATCTGGAATTGTTTGGTTAAAAGAAACAGATAATACAAATAAATTGAGTATTGTCGTAAATGATACAAATGGAATATTTCAAGGATCTTTAACTGGTGAGACTGGTTTATTAAAAGATGAAACATATTATGTTCAAGTGCAATATGCAGATAGTGTTGAAGGTGAGTTTGGTTGGTCTGAGGATGATTGGGATTTTGATACAGTTTCTAATGTTGCTCCAAGTTTAACTATTAGTTCAGCCTCTCAATTAACAGATGGTTCTCAACTAGTAACAATAAATTATATAGCTACAGATAATGACGTAGAAAATATTTATCTAGCTACATACGAATATTCACTAGATTCAACTAATGGTGTCGATGGTTTATGGTCTACCATGACAGTTGGTACTGGTGGTGATGGTATTGCAGACTTAGCAGCAACAGCTGGTGGAACAGCACATACTTTTGTTTGGAACGTTGGTATAGATGAATCTGATATAGAAGATGATGTTGTCTATACAAGACTAAAAATTAATGACGGCTATGATGATTCTAGTACCGTAGCTTCATCTTCTTTTGGTATAGACACACTAAGTCCAGCTGGATTAAATGCAGACAACCAATCTCAACCAAGTGCTGGTAATATATCAATAAATGTTAGTGGTTCATTTACAGAGGGTAATCCTAATTCAAATAGTTTTTATACAGCAATAAATGGAGGAGTTTATGGTTTATTGAGTGCAGGGGATTTTGATACTGCTGACCCTAGTGCTAATTCAACTCCGGTCGGAATTACTTTAGATGGTAATGACTATATTTCAGCTGTAAAAATAGTTCATTCAGATGACTTTGGTAATTCTGGAATAAATGAAAATTTTAGTCCGTCTAATAAATACGTAAAACCATACACACCACTAGTTTCAACTCTAACCAATCCAACTACAGATTCAATAGATTTAACGATTAATAAACACATTTCTGAAGTAGCTGGTTTAGAATATGCTGTTTATGAATCCACAACAGATAAATACGTACAAGCAGACGGTAGTTTGGATACAGATGCTGTGTGGCAAGATGAAATTATTTGGGATACAGTCACAATAACAGGGCTAAGTACTCCAATAGCAGATTATTCGTTTAAAATAAAATCTAGAAATATTTCAGATCCTTTGGATAGTATTTTAAGTGAATCTTCTTTTTCTGGTGGTGCTTCATTGGTTAATACACCTCCAACGGAAGTTATTTTTGGTTTTTCACCAACAGGTGGTGTTGATGTAAATACTTTAAAACCACATATTGAATGGGACCACGCAACGGATTTAGAACATGCAACTGCAGATATTAGATATATATTTAGAGTTGGCACAGATACTGATCCAACTTCTGATTATGATATTGAATACATTACTGATTGGGGTGCAGATAGTACAGATTTATTAACTAATTTAGTAGATGAAACAATTTATTATTGGTCTGTTAGAACTCAAGATGCTGAAGAAGCTACATCAGATTGGTCTGATGTTCAAGAGATGTATATTAATTCATCTTATGATCCTGTAATTTTAACCACATTAGATATCGGAGTAGTTCCGTATAATATCGAAGAAGTTTCTAGCTCAAACAATATTTCAAGATTTTTTAGCTTATTTTTCCCAGCTGCTTATGCAGAATCTGGTGAATTTGTTTATGCTGGGCCAACTTGGCTAAGGGTGATAATTGAACCCATGGTAAATAATCAGGAAGTTGTAGCTATAATGATTGTCCTATTATTAGTTTCTTTAATTTGGGCTTATCTTTTAACTAAAAAGCCACAAAAGGCATTAACTTCCTTATTTAAATCTACTAATAAGGTGTTTGAAGATGTTTCACCGCATACTAAAAAAGGTAGATTTAATAATTCTTACAATAAATTTAAATTTCATCACAAAGCAACTAAAACCACATTTTTTTCTTCATTTGTTATTGCTTTAGTATTTATGTTGTCAGTCGGTTTGTTTTCGTATTTTGTTATAGAAATTTCACCAACTACGGCTTATGCCCTGGGAGATAACGGAGAAAATGTCTCACCAAAAGATACATTGACCTATAGAATAATATTTGAAAATCAAGGAGATGGCGTGGCTTCTGACTTTTTAATTACAGCTCCTGTGCCAGTTGGTACATCTTCAGCATCAGAAATAGAAAGTTTTAGTTTTAATCCTGGTAATTTGGATCCAGGTGAATTTGGCTATGTAGAATATTCTGTAATAGTTGATAATTTAAATTATGAGGAAAATATTGTTAACACTGCTAGTTATGAGGCAGATGAAGTTGCAGAAAATAATACAAATATAACAACCAACCCTATTGTTCCAGCAACTATCTCTGGGATAGTAACGACGGATTTAGATCCTTTAACTTCAATCACTGTTTCTTTGAGTGAGTCTGACGTTGAACTAACGACTTCAACAACAGATGAGAGTGGTGAATATGAATTTACAGGTTTAGCTGCTGGAAACTATTCTATTGAAGTGATTGAGGAAGATGTTCCTGAAAATCAAACATCAGTTGATAATCCGTTAGAAGTTTCTCTAGATCGTCAGGAAGTTTCTGGTAATAATGATATTGAATTTATGACTCCTGAAGATTTAAATACAAATGTAAATATAAACTTAAATGAAAATACTAATTTAAATACAAATCTAAATATAAACACAAACACAAACACAAATACAAATACGAACAAAAATATAAATACGAATAAAAATATAAATATTTATGTAAATACAAATACTAATATGGGCGGTAACAATGTGAATCAAGCAGTTATTGTTAATGAGAATGTAAACTATAATTACAATACAAATACACCTGAAGAAGTTGTTAAAGAAATTATTGTAGATAAAGAAATACTGACTTTGCATGGAATAACTGAGCCAAATACAAAAGTTACTATTACAATAGAATTAGAAAATGGTCTGCAAATAGTTAAGAATGCTATTTCAGATGATGAAGGAAACTGGAGTCTAGAAATTGAATCCAGTGAAGTGGGGGAAGGCGAACATCTAGTTTATATGCAAACTGAGTTAAACGGTATACTTTCAGACAAAGTGTTAATTTCAAAATTAATTCAAGTGAATGAAGAGGTGTCAACTAGTTTTCAATTTTTGTTAATCGCTATTGGTGTAATTATTGTTTCTATAGGTGCTGTTGTCGTTTATTTGTTTAGGAAGATGAAAGTGTTTTAAAAATATATTCATATGAAATTTTTCTTATCATCATACAAATTAGCTGAGAATGGTCCGGAACTAAAAAAACTCCTGACTAGTAGCTTGAAAGCAGTTTACATCGCTAATGCTTTGGATTATTCAACTGACAAAGACAGACTTGAGAAGCATAAACAAATTGATATTCAAGATTTAGAAGAAATAGGCTTAGAAGTGAAAGAATTAGATTTACGAGATTATTTTGGTAATGCGTCTCAACTTCAAAAGTATCTAGAAAATATCGGAGTTATTTATATTAGCGGCGGTAATGTTTTTGATTTAAGAATTGCTATGTATCTTAGTGGGTTAGATAAAATCATAAAAAAGTTTTTAGCAACTGATAAGGTTTATGCAGGTTACAGCGCTGCGGTTTGTGTTCTTTCACCAACTTTACGAGGCTACGATATTGTAGATAAATCTGACAATAAACTGTATGGTGATTATGAGACTATCTGGGAAGGGTTGGGGATTATAGATTGGCAGTTTTCTCCGCATTATAAGTCTGATCATCACGAGTCGAGCGATATAGATAAAGAGATAGCTTATTATATAAAGAACAGCTTACCCTACAAAGCCCTTAGAGACGGCGAGTTTGTGGTGGAAAAGAAATAAAATACTTGCTAAAACTCTACAAATAAGCTATTATTTATGTATCAAAAGAGGACCTCAAGAGGGTCTTTTTAAAATCTAACAAATTAGGCTAATTTTAGTAAAAATATGGCAGGAATAAAAGAAAATAAGTTAGTTAGGTATTTAATAGGTTCAAAAAATGAACTTAAAAAAGTAGCTTGGCCAACAAAAAAGGAAACAATTAAGAATACACTTTTAGTAATCGGAGTGTCACTCGCTATGGCAGTGTTTTTAGGAGTTTTTGACTATGTCTTTACTATAGTATTAGAAAACGTCATAGCAATATAAAAAATTAATAAAACAAAAAATATATGCCAAAACAAACAGGAAAACAAGGTCGAAGATGGTATGTCTTGCATACTTATTCAGGTTATGAAGAAAATGTGGCAACAAACTTAAAGCAAAGAGTAGAATCAATGGATATGGAAGAAAAGATCTTTAATGTACTTGTTCCAACAGAAAAAAAGATTAAAATCAGAAATGGTAAAAGAAAAGTAGTTGAAGAAAAGATTTTTCCAGGTTATGTCCTTGTAGAAATGATAGTAAATGATGACTCTTGGTATGTCGTAAGAAACACTGCTAATGTCACAGGTTTTATCGGATCAGGTACAACTCCTACTCCAATCAGTGAAGAAGAAGTTAAGTCATTACAAAAACGAATGGGTGTAGATGAACCTACCTTTAAGATAGATTTCGAAATAGGTGAATCTGTAACTGTGTCAGATGGTCCATTTAAAGACATGGAAGGTAAGGTTGATCATATCGACGAATCTAGAGGAAAAGTAAAAGTCATGATCAATGTATTCGGTAGAGAAACTCCAGTTGAGTTAGACTCATTACAAATTAAAAAAGCATAACCAGTCTTCGCTTTTAGCTACGCCTGGTTTTGGCAGTTAAATAATAAATAATGAGGGGTAATCTAACCCCGATAGAAAATTATAAATAATTAAATTATATGGCAAAAGAAGTAAAGACAAAGATCAAATTACAAGTACCAGGAGGAGCAGCTAACCCAGCACCGCCAGTAGGTCCTGCTTTAGGGCAACACGGAATTAACATTCAAGAGTTTTGTACTCAGTTTAATTCTCAGACAGCAGATCAAAGGGGAGATATCTTACCTGTAGAAATTACAGTTTATGAAGATAGATCTTTTGATTTTATTGTAAAAACTCCACCAGCAGCAGAGTTATTAAAAAAAGCAGCTAAAATAAAAAAAGGAGCAGGTAACCCTTTAACTGATAAGGTTGGTTCAGTGACTCGAGCTCAGCTAGAAGAAATTGCAACTATCAAAATGCCGGATCTTAACGCCAATGATATGGATGCAGCCGTAAAGATTATCGAGGGAACAGCTCGTCAGATGGGAATAACAACAGAAAAATAATCAATAAATTATATAATAATGAGAAGTAAAAGATACAAAGAAGAAAAACTAAAGTTAACTGAAGAAAACTATAGTGTAGAAGACGCAGTTAAACTTATTAAAGAAGATACTAATACTAAGTTTGATCAAAGTGTTGAATTACACATGAAGCTTGGTATTGATTCTAAAAAGGCTGAGCAACTTATTCGAGGTAGTGTTGTTCTTCCTGCAGGAACTGGCAAAACCAGAACCATTATGGCTTTTGTTTCTGAAGGACAGGAAAAAGAAGCTAAAGAAGCTGGGGCTGATTTTATCGGCGACGCAGCTACTATTGCTAAAATTAAAGAAACTGGGAAAGTAAATTTTGAAATAGCGATAGCAACTCCAGATGTTATGAAAAATCTTGGTCCAATAGCTAAAACTTTAGGTCAAAAAGGCTTGATGCCTAACCCTAAAACTGAAACGGTTGGCTCAAACGTCACTAAAATGATTGATGAGCTTAAAAAAGGTAAATCTAGTTTTAGAAACGATGATGGTGGAAGCTTGCATCAAATTGTAGGTAAAGTTTCTTTCGAAGAGAAAGACCTAATCGAAAACATTACAACTTTTATTGATACTATTAAAAAGATGAAACCAGAAGGTATCAAGGGAGTATTTATCAAAAATAAAGTATTGACTACTTCAATGGGTCCGTCAATTAAACTAAAATAAATTATAATGGGGGAGAATAAACTAATTTGCATCTGTGGAATGTGTGGCTCGGGTAAATCCGTTGTCGCCGATGAATTCACAGTTGCTGGTTTTTGCTTTGTGCGGTTTGGCCAACTTACCTTGGATATAGCTAAAGAACGAGGAGTAAGTGGAGAAGCGGCTGAAAAAGAAATTAGAGAGGCTCTTCGGGCAGAGCACGGGTCGGCGGCTTTTGCTAAATTAAATATTCCTAAGTTTGATGCAGCTCTCGAAAAAGGTAACGTCATAGGTGACGGGCTTTATTCCTGGTCAGAATACAAGGTGTTAAAAGCTAGATACGGAGAAAATATGAAAATAATTGCCGTTTGGGCACCACCTGAATTACGTTACGAAAGAATTTCTAATAGACATAGTGACAAGAACGACACTACACTTAGAAATAGAAACTTCTCAAAAGAAGAGGCTAAAAACCGAGATTACGCCGAAATAGAAAATATTGAAAAAGGCGGACCAATTGCGATGGCTGACTATCTATTGAAAAATACTGGGACAAAGGAAGAATTAATTCAAAATGCAAAAAATATTATAAAAGAATTTTTAGGTTAGAATAAGCTAATTTTAGCAAAATTATTTGGTAGCAGTGAAAAAAATAATATGATATAATTACTTAAAGAAAAGTAATTTTTTTATTATGGAAAAAAAATCTATGTCCGGTAGAAATAAAAGGCTTGGTTGGGATGAAACTTTTATGAATTTAGCTTTATTAGTTTCTCAGAGAACTGCTTGTCGACACCATGTTGTTGGGTCTGTTTATGTTGATAAAAGTAACAAAATTATTTCCTTGGGGTATAATGGTCCAGTCTCTGGAGATGTGCACTGTATTGATGCAGGTTGTGTCAAAATAGACGGGGATCCTGAAACAGGGGAACTAAAAAAATGTCGAGGGATGCATTCTGAAATTAATGGAATTATTAATTGTCAAGATACAACTAGACTTAGAGGGGCAGTTCTTTATGTAACTTTATTACCCTGTTACGATTGTATGAAGGCAGTAACAAATGCAGGTATTAAAGAAATTATTTTTTACGAAATATATAATCGCATCAAGGCTGGTGGTAAAGAAACAGAAAAGGAAGATGAAGTTTGGGATTTAGCTAAAAAAGCAAATGTTAAAATTCGTCAATATGATGGTAAGATTTATCTCAAACAAGAAGAATTTAAAAAATTTAAAGTGATTAATAATTAATTTAAATATATATAATGATTTTAGGTATTAAGGAACTTCATAGATTAGTTAAAGAAAAGAATTTAGTAGAAAATCTTTGTGAGCGAGAAATCAATAATCCAGAAGGAGCTGGTTTTGATCTTCGTTTAGGAGAAGTTTATGAATTAGATGGTGAGGGTTTTTTAGGAGTCGAAGAAAGAGAGACACCTGAAGTTAAACTTATCGCTAAGAATGATGATACTAAGTCTGAGCAAGAAAACAGTTTTACTTTTGAGCCAGGTAAATACTATCTTATTAAAACCATGGAAAAGGTAAATTTGCCAGATACTTTGGCCGCTTTTATTTATCCAAGATCAACCATGTACCGATCAGGTTTGGGACTTTTTAATGGAAATGTTCAACCGGGTTATTGTGGAGAATTTACTTTTGGTTTGTGTAATTTTGGAAAAAGTAATATCAAAATTTCTTTTGGAGCTAGAATTGTTCATATTACTTTTCATGAAGTTTTAGGAAAAGGTAACCAATATCGCGGGCAGTGGCAAGGTGGGCGAGTAACCACTGATGGTAAGGAGACACAAGTCTAATTGCAAAAACATTTGATAATGTCCTGCCCCTTTAGGGGTAGGGCTATGACGAAAATACAATAAATAATTAACATAAATAATATGATAGACAAAAAACATCCTGAGGTCCAATATCTTGAATTGATGCAAGATATTCTAGACAACGGAGTCAAACAAGAAGACATGGGGACTAACGCTATTACTTATAGCGTTTTTGGTAGACAGCTTAGATTTGATTTATCAGAAGGTTTTCCACTGCTAACTACTAAAAAAACTTTTTGGAAAGGAATACTTTATGAATTAGCTTGGTTTATCAAAGGGGATAATAATATTAAATATTTGTTAGATAATGGAATTCACATTTGGGATGATTATCCATATAAAATTTATCGTGAAAAAATGGAAAAGGGTGAAGAGCCAGAATTATCCAAAAAAGAATTTATAGAAAAAATATCAACTGACGAAGAATATTCAAAAAAGTGGGGCGAACTGAAATATGTTTATGGTGAACAATGGAGAGCCTGGCCAACAAAAGATGGAAATACTGTGGATCAGTTGCAATGGGTAATTGACGAACTAAAAAAAGATCCAGATGCTCACAACACTTTAGTGAATGCTTGGAATCCTGAATATTTATATGAAATGGCCAGACCAGAGAAAGCTTGTCGTTTTCCAATTTGTCATAATATGTATCAGTTAAACATTAAAGACGGAAAGTTATCTTTACTTCTTTATCAAAGATCAGCTGATATATTTTTAGGTGTGCCATTTAATATTGCTAGTTATGCTTTATTAACTATTATTTTAGCTAAGATTATTGGCGTAGAACCTGGAGAATTTATTCATAATTTTGGGGATGTACATATCTATGGTAATCATATTGATCAAGTAAAAATGCAACTAGAACGTGAACCATATAAATTTTCAACCGTTAAGATTGAGGGTGAATTAAATAATATTGATGATTTCAAGCCAGAAATGGTAAAACTAGAAAATTATGAATCTCATCCAATGATCAAAGGTGAACTTTCACCAACCGGTGGTCTTAAAACAAAGACTTGGGAAAATTATACAAAAAAGAAGAGTAACTAAATAAAAAAACAGATGCAGATATCAATGATATGTATTACTAACTCTGATCGAGCGATAGGATACAACAATAAATTACTATGGAATATTTCCGAAGATTTACAGCATTTTAAAAAAGTGACTATAGGTCACGTGGTTATCATGGGGGATAAAACCTTAGAATCCATGAACAGTAAACCTTTACCCAATCGAACTAACGTAATTATTTCAAATAATCCAGATTATAAGGTTGAGGGCTGCTTAATAGCTCATTCCTTAGAAGAGTCTTTAGAAATTGCTAAGCAAGAAGAAAAGAATGGTGAGATTTTTATTATTGGTGGCGGAAGTATTTATACTCAGATGTTAAAATTTGTTGATAAACTTTATTTAACAATTGTCGATGATAAACCTGCAAATGTTGATACGTTTTTCCCTGAGTACCCTGAGTTTACAAAAATAATTTTAGAAGAAGTACAAGAAAGTAGTGGTTATAAATATAAATTCATAGAATTAGTCAAAGAGTAAATGCAAAAGTGGCCTAAATATTATGAAAGTCAAATAATAGTCCCTAATCCTAAAGCTCAGATTGGGATTATTTGTGGTTGGACTAAAAGGCACGAGATAGAATCATTAATTACTAAAGAAAATTTAGAAAGAACAGTGGCCATAGGTCAGCTTTATAGTAAAGAAGGCATTAATTATCTTATTCGAAATTTTTATCTTAATAAAAATATTACTAAGCTTATTATCTGTGGTAAAGATTTGTCAGGTAGTTTAAAGTTTTTTAAAGAGTTTCTTAATAATGACATTCAAGATCTTAAAAAAATAATTCATCCTGAGATTCCTACTAAAAATATTGATGAATTTAGAAAGTTTTTTAAAAAAAATTCTGTTATTTTAGACAATGTAGCAGATATAAATAAAGAAATATTACAAACTAAAAAATTATCAGCTAGTTGGACTGATAATGAAATTGATTTTCCGGAAGCAGAAATAAGAGAGACTAATGATTTTCCTTCTGAGAAAATTAGTTTCAGGCTAGAAGACAAAAAAATATGTGATTTGTGGCTCAAAGTACTTGATCGGGTTATTAAGTTTGGTCAGACTAAAATGTCAAAATATTCTGAGCAGCAAAGAGAATTAATCAATCTAACAACAGTTATAAGTGACGAAGACCCAGATGATCCGTATATTCCCGAATACATGTATTTCAATAAAAAAGACCTCAAGGAGTATTTACCGCAGATGACGACTTCTAAAACATATGAAGGCGTGCAATATACTTATGGAAGCAGACTTTTTGATTTTAAAGGTATTAATCAAATAGATAATATTATTGAAAGACTAAAAAAGAATATGCAGTCCCGGCGAGCCATTGCCTTTACTTGGGATGTAGTCGATGACATTAATGCCAAAAGCGCACCGTGTCTAGACCTGGTGAATGCCATTGTACAAGATAATAAACTTTTCTTAACTTGTTATATACGGTCCAACGATATGTACAGAGCTTGGCCACAAAACGCTTTTGGACTCAGACAAATTCAAAAAATAATAGCTGATGGAGTTGGGATAAAGATGGGAAAGTTATGTATTGTTTCAAACTCAGCTCATATATATGAAAGAGACTTCTTAAAAGCAGCCGAAGTTGTCGAGCAACATAAACCAAAAATAGAATGTCTTCACGATCCACGAGGAAACTTTCAGATTGAAGTGAAAGACAAAAAGATACTTGTTAAACATTTTTCACCTGAAGGCCAAGTTTTACAAGAATTTGAGGGTCAGGGCGCCACTGAAATTATGGATCAAATATATACTTTTATTTCAGATGTCTCGCATGCTCTGGATGTTGGTAGAGAGTTAGCAAAGGCAGAATTAGCTTTAGTTAACAAACTTGACTATAATCAAGATAATGACTTAAAATTATAAAATGAAAAATTTAGAAACAATCATCGGTTTAGAAATACATATTCAACTTAAGACAAAAAGTAAAATGTTTTGTAGTTGCGATAATTCTGACACAGATAAACCCAATAAACATATTTGCGAAGTGTGTACGGGTCAACCTGGAACATTGCCTAAAGTAAACCAACAAGCCATTGATTATGGAATTATGATGAGCTTAGCGCTTAACTGTGATGTTCAAAATTTCAATAAATTTGATCGAAAAAACTACTTTTATCCAGATCTACCTAAAGGTTATCAAATTTCACAGCTTGATGAGCCATTGGCACTTCATGGTCATTTAATAATTGATGACCCTGTCTCCGGAAAAAATATGAGTCGAATCAGAATTAATCGACTTCACCTTGAAGAAGACGCTGGTAAATCAATTCATACTAAAAAAGGGGAGACTCTGGTTGACCTAAATAGATGCGGGACACCCTTAGCTGAGATAGTTACTGAGCCTGATTTTAGGTCACCTTTAGAAACAAAATTATTTTTACAAGAGCTACAGACCTTAGCAAGATATCTAAAAATATCTGACGCCGACATGGAAAAAGGTAATATGAGATGTGATGCTAATATTTCTCTTCGACCAGAGGGGGAAGACAAACTTTACCCTAAAACTGAGATAAAAAACCTTAATTCATTCAAGGCAGTTGAAAGATCTTTGCTTTTTGAGGAAGCTAAACAAAAAGATCTTTGGGAGGAAGGTAAGCCACCAAAAATTGATGCTACTTATGGTTGGGATGAAGCTAAACAGCAGACCATAATGCAACGAAGTAAAGAAGACTCTGCTGACTATCGATATTTCCCTGAGCCAGATTTGCCGCCATTAGAAATCACTAATAAAGAAATATTAGAAATAAGTAATCGTTTACCTGAACTTCCCGAAGCCAAAAGAAAAAGATTTAAACGCCAATTTGGCTTGAAATCAGTTGAGGCAAATTTAATATCAGTAGACAAAATAATTGCAGATTTTTTTGAAGCTACTGTGAGTGAAACTGTCACTTGGTTAGAAACTTTACCAGACGTAGAAGGAACAAGCGAAGAAATTTGGGATAAAAATAAGAAAAAAATTATTAAGTTGGTTTTTAACTACATAACAACTGAGATTTATAAATTACAGAATGAAACAGGAAAAAAATCACAAGATTTAATAATTACTCCAGAAAATATGGCTGAGTTAGTTGCTATGATTTATACTAATAAAATAAATTCATCAGCCGCTCAAGAGATATTAAAAATCATGTTTGAAAAAGGTGGAGACCCTTCTAATATTGTCGAAGAGAATGATCTAGGCCAGATGTCTGATGAAGGAGAGATCGAAACTATTATAAATCAAGTCATAAAAAACAATCCTACTCAAGTAGCAGAATATAAAGCCGGTAAAGAACCAGTTATTATGTTTTTAGTAGGCCAAGTCATGAAAGAATCTAAAGGTAAGGCCGACCCCAATAAATCTAAAGAATTACTTCAAAAAAGTCTGAGCTAATTTTTTAGCTTTAGAATAATTATCGAGCCACTTAATTTTTTTGTCGCGCTTAAACCAAGTCATCTGACGCTTGGCAAATTTTTTAATATCTCGAGCAAGGTTTTCTTTGAGTTCTTCTAAAGAAATCTTTTTTTGAGAATAAAAACTCATCCATTTGTATTCTAAACCAAATTCTTGTAGTCGTTTCCATGAGACACCTTTGGTTCGTAGTAATTTAATTTCTTTGAGCATGCCTTCTTCAAATCTTGAGTTCATACGCTGGTCTATTTTTTGGTGAAGTGTTTCTTTGGGAAGTTTAATACCAAGTTTTAAAAACTGATAATCAGGATTAACATGTTTGTTGTGATTTAAGGGTCTGTTGTTGAGTAAAATATTTTCTAGTGATCGCTGTATACGACGCTGATTTTTTTTATCTATTTTTAAAAATGTGTTTTCGTCGGCATGTTCTAGTATTGTTAAGAGTTGAGGCAGAGTTTTTTTATCTAGCTTAGTTCTAATCTGTTGTAGCTTTTTTTGATCTTGGGCTTGGAGCTGGTAACCCTCACAAAGAGCAGAAATATATAGTCCAGTTCCACCACAAATAATAGGTAATTTACCTCTGTTGATAATGTCTAAAATAGCCTTGTTTGTGGCCTTTAACCATTTAGAAAGATCAAAGCTGGTATTAGGGTTTACTACGTCAATTAGGTGGTATTTAATGCGTTTTTTGCCTATATTATACTCGAATAGATCCTTGCCAGTGCCTAAATCCATGTACTTATAGACTTGTCGAGAATCAGCGGAAATTATCTCACCATTAAAGTCCCGAGCCAGTTTAACGGCTAGGTTGGTTTTACCACTGGCAGTCGGTCCTAATATGACGATTATTTTATGTTTTTTAGTCATTTTTTGCTAAGTTTACTTGACAAATTATGCTTCTTGTGTTAAATTTTTATATTGTTCTTTGGTATATTAAGGTATGTAACAAAATAGTTTCTTTCAGTGAAGGAGAGAGCCAGTGGATTATATATTGATCGTAGAGGATTACGTAGATTTTCGCTTTGTCTTTAAAAAAGTCTTGGAGAAAAATCGGAACGAGAGTATAGTAGCATTCGAGTGTGTTGAAAAAGCACTTGAATGGCTTGAAGCTAATTTTCAAAACGTCAAAGCTATTGTAACCGATCTCGAGATCAAAATCGAGGGATGTACTATGGATGGTCTTGACCTTGCCGTACGTGCTAAGGAAAAAGATTCAGGGATACCTGTTATTTTGATGAGCGGGAATTACCA
>Ga0075122_10002031_pt1 | contig 13711 bp, 9 predicted proteins | sample AntAceMetag02UKB_FD_69790 | JGI IMG/M metagenome (GOLD analysis project Ga0075122, IMG submission 69790) | Saline lake microbial communities from Ace Lake, Antarctica - Antarctic Ace Lake Metagenome 02UKB | ecosystem: Environmental > Aquatic > Non-marine Saline and Alkaline > Saline | place... | reverse complement strand
TGGTAGACAGTGTTTTGTCTAAAAGGATACAATCAGAGTTAAGCAAGTTTATGAACATTCAGTCCACATTTTTTGCCACGGGGATTATTACAAGAACGAATAGTAATATTGATCGTGATTTTGGATTAAGATCACTAAATAGCAATGGTAAAATCGGCAGAAAACATAATTCCGAAGGGATTGGTACCTACCGTAAAACGGCTAATGTAAACATCAAACTTTATCCCAGTTGCCGAGGCACTCACCTGGCTTATTGACGCAGTACTGTCATGTAAAAAGTAACGCAATATACGGTAACAAGATTGATATATTTGCCACCTCAGTCTATGGGGGGCAGATAGGAAACAAATTAGCCATTCGTCATAACCCAACTATTAATGGACAATTCAGTGGCTCAGTACACAGCAGTATTGGCCTTTAAAAGCGGCAGAACCAAAATGATAGATCCCTATAAAAGGAGGATTCCAAGCCAGATATTGCTCTCAGAACTACCATCCTGTTTCTCGGTTGTCGTACTTTAAGGAGGATCGCTCCAATAAAATTCTCAGATTGCCTAAATCATTCAGTAAAAACTTATACTGAAATCAATTTAATATATTCTGGATCTAGATGACATTATTGAGCTAATCAGATTGCTTTAGCTTTCCTGTCAGTTTGATTCTTATCTTGGGAAACTTCTATGACTCAAAAAAAAGATAGTCTTGTCGATACTGATATGATTGGGGAAGTATGGCCCATTGCACAGCCTGGTGAAGACCCGGTTCTTTACGGTCATGCCAAGCTGGAGAAAAATGACCCTGTTGAAGTCCGCAGTATGCAGACTTTTCGTCTGGTGTACACGGTAGGTAGGTTTGGACTGGATGATACTGGCAGCATCCGTGTTGTTTTCAGAGCAATGGGGGATTGGGGTAGTCTTCAGACTAACGATCCAACAGCTCCCAACTACGTCACTGCAGAGACCAGTAATGGAGTTCATTTGGACTTGGACTACCAAAAATACGGAGTAACCCCCAGACCTCGTTGGAAATCACTCACGGTCAGAGTTATGGGAGGATTTTTGTCCGAAGGAGACACCATTACAATCATATTTGGAGATTCCTCACAAGGGTCTCCAGGAATGAAAATGCAAACTTTTGTAGAATCCAAATTTGAATTTAAAGTGATCGCAGACGTCTGCGCTGTTGGACATTACATCCCGATTCCCAACACACCTAATATTGAGATTACACCTGGAAAACCTTCAGTTTGGCGAGCAGTGCTTCCCAGTTTAAGACGTCCTGGTGAAAAATTCTGCTTTGGTCTGAAATCAGAAGATTTATGGGGCAATCCAAGTGACCAGGCATCGGGAGATTTTACTTTTGAAACCTCCTTACCGGTTGAAGGTTTACCTGGAAGATACAACTATCCTCTGGGGGCAAAATCTATCTGTTTCGAAAATCTTAAAGTTAACGAATCAGGTACTTTAAGAATTAAAGTGCTGGACAAAAAGGCTAAGATAGTTGCCACATCCCAACCTTTGGTCATTCGTAAAGGAAAATACGGGGGATACTGGGGTGATTTGCATGGTCAAAGTGGGGAGTCTATTGGAATCAGCACATCGCGTGAATATTTTGACTTTGCCCGAAATAAAGCCTTCCTTGATTTAACCAGCCATCAAGCCAATGATTTTCAGGTCAATAATAAATTTTGGAATTATCTAAATGAATTAACAGCTGAATACCTTGAAGAAGGGAGATTTATTACATTTCCCGGTTATGAGTGGTCTGGCAATACTTCTGTTGGTGGAGACCGTAATGTATATTTTAAGAAAGAGGGACAACAGATCCATAGATCCTCCCATGCTTTGTTGACAGATCGTTCCGATCTAGACACGGATGCTCAGGATGCGCGCATTTTATTTGATAAATTAAAGGATGAAGATTGCATTATATATGCTCATGTGGGCGGTCGTTACGCTGATATTAAATTTGCTCATGATCCAAGACTGGAAACGGCTATGGAAATTCATTCAGCATGGGGTACTTTTGAGTGGCTACTCACTGATGGGTTTCCGCTAGGCCATCGGAGTGGTGTGGTTTGCAACAGTGATGGTCATAAAGGTCGGCCTGGAGCCAGTTATCCCGGAGCGTCCATGTTTGGGGCCTACGGAGGATTAACTTGTTTTTACGCTGAAGAACTTACTCGTGACGGGGTTTTTGAATGCCTAAAACGTCGACATCACTATGGTACGACTGGAAATCGCTTACACCTGGATGTCAGAGCTCATTTTGATAGGGATGCGGTTTTATTTGATTTAGACCCCAAAGTCTTTTCCAATGCTTCTTCCAGTCTTGTGAAAGAAGCGATGATGGGTGACATTGTTCAAACCGATGAAGTGTCAGTAAAATTACAAATAGAAGTGATCGCTGAAGCACCGATTGAACGAATAGAAATTCGAAATGGATCTGAAGTATTTCAGACACTCCGTCCCTATACCAAAGAAGATTTAGGCAACCGTATTCGTGTAATTTGGAGCGGAGCAGAATATCGTGGGAGAGGCAGAAACACCAACTGGATTGGAAAAGCTCATTTTGGAAATGGGACCATTCTTCGTATGGAGAAAATCAATGCATGGAATCATGAACGTCTCCTAGAAAAGCAAAGCGATGACACAATTATTTGGGATGCAATCACTACCGGTAACTATGGCGGTTTTGATGTTTGGTTGGACTCCGGGACTCAAGGTAATCTTGAGATTTCGACAAACCTGGGATCCATGACAAAGCCTCTAAACAAGATCGGATTTGACGATACCACAATGGAAGCAGGCGGCTTGGAAAGAAAAATAAAAGTATTTCGTCTTCCTGAGTTAAACTCTCACCGTGAAATGAATGAGCAAATCACTATTCCTCTAAAACCGATTGGGGACAACCCTTTGTGGGTATGTGTGACTACAGAAGATGGTTTTCAAGCATGGAGTAGCCCGATATTCCTGTATAAATAAAACCCATGGGAAAACCACTTGAGCTGATAAAGTTAGTTTTTAAAGAAAAGCGTCAACACAATCACTGACGTTTTTGTGGCTTGAAAACTGGCTTTTCTTTCAGAAGGGATTGACTCGTTTTATCTATTGCTACAACTGTGAGATCAGTTTATTCATATCATCAAGAAGTAGAACACTGTTAATAACATTGAGCATGTGCGTCCGGTTTATATCCGAGAAGATTTTTATTGAATGATCCAGGCAATCAGAAAATTTGATTTCGAGCTCCGCCTGGGTAAGGGGGTTCTTTTTACTGCCCTTGGGGTCAGTCACCCGGATATCGAAGGTGTTTCCGTTCTTCAGTCTCACGGCCAAATCAACAGGAACAATACTGGATTGTTCTTTCTGGAATTCGGTGACAGAGAAACGTGATGCCAATTCGACGATTGATCTCCGATCCAGAATTTGCTTCACCGTAAAATCATCCATTTTGGGCCAGCCGCTTGTAAAAGCTAATGCTGCTGTGTACTGAGCACTGAATTGAGCATCGACTGTCGGGTTATCGCGAATGGTAAAAGGATTCCCAATCTGTCCCATCGATTGCGGTGGCAGAAATATTTTCCCGTGTTCGATATCCTGCCATTGAATATTGTGTCTATCGCTCAATGACAAAACGGCATCAATAACGGGATGAGTGCACCTGCAGCATGGATAAGGCTTAATACTCACATTAGCTGTCTCAAATGCGGTTCCGATTTTTTCAGTCAAAAACTGCCCGTCTATTTGCCCGTCTGAATAGAGGGCCCTCAATCCAAAATCCCCATCAACGATATTTTTTGCGCCGGTGATATTGCCTGCGGCCATGAATGCTGCCTGAATTCCGGCTGAAGCACTGAACCCGGGTTGTACTCTTTTTGACAATGCCCCATCTAACAGACCTTGTCTGTTAGCATGAATCTGCGAATATGCCAGTCCGAAAGCGTTGGTCATTTGTTCCAAATCAAGGCCCAGAAGCCTGCCACACGCTGCAGCGCAGGCGAAAGGCCCCCAAAGAGTTGTCGGCAGCCATCCAACATGCAGGTAGGGGATAAACGCCATACCAAGCCGGTTGGACACGTCCAGTCCGATGGCCAGTGCTGCTATAAATTCTTTTCCACTGATTATTTTTTGTGATATCCAGTCCGGGCTGTTTTTCCCATTTACAAAAGAGAGTGCCTCACAAGTGGCCAGCAAAGCAGGAACCAGTGTGACACAGCCATGATTCAGAGCTCCGTCATGAGTATCATCGAAGTCGTTAGCATGGCCCATGACAGCATTCAGGAAAGCAGCAGATGGAGCGCTGGTTTTTTCATCAAAGGAGAAAACTGTCGCCTGCTGGTTTCCACCCCAAAAGGCCATGGTTTCTTTCAGTTCACTGATCCCTTTGGCGCTGCTGCCGGAATTAATGCATCCCAGAGTATCGAGGAAGAGATCTCTGGTATAATCCAGTATCTCGATCGGGATGTCGTCGGAGTTTGTCGTTGCAGCATGCTTAACCAGGGGGAAAATGGAATCGTTGGTCATTGTTGTATCCTATTCATGTCGCGACACGGGTTGTCTGGAGTAGAACACCAGACGCGCCCATCTGCACTGTGATCAATCGAGCGCAATCTTTTTCTTGCGCTTCAGGAGAAAATATACCGCAGCAAAGGTCAAAATCAGAAATGCCAGGGATATGGGTTTTGTCAGAAAAACAGTTGCATCATCTCCGGATATACTCAATGACTGACGGAATTTAGCTTCCAGCATGGGTCCCAGGAAAAAAGCAACGATAATTGTTGGCAGATTGATCTTGAATTTGGTCAAAGCATAGCCCAAGACCCCGAAAATCAGCATCGCATATACATCCAACATACTGGCGTAACTGACGTAACTTCCTATGATGCTAAATACAACGATTCCTGTGAACAAATAGGATTTTGGAATGGCCGTCACGACGCTGACACGTTTAATATAGAAATATCCTATCAAAAGCGTGAACAGGTTGCTCAACAGCAATATGATGAACAGGGCATAGAGCATATCGCCGTTTGTCTGCATAAAAGTGGGGCCTGGCACCAGCCCTTTCATCATGAATCCCCCTAAAATCAAGGCCGCGGCAAGATTTCCGGGAATGCCCAGGGTGACCAGCGGAATCAGGTTGGGTCCGTTAACGGCGTTATTACCTGCCTCCGCCGCAGCGATCCCTTCCAGGGCACCCTTCCCGAATTTCTCCGGGTGTTTCGAATATTGCTTGGCCATGATGTAACTTAGATATGAACCGACAGTGGTTCCAATACCGGGAATAATGCCAATAGCAGCGCCGATTCCTGTAGAACGGAAGATGGTGGGAAGCGTACTTTTGAATTCCTTCCAACTTAGACGGTGATCTTCCGGATGATCTTCTCCCTTTCCATTGAGAATTGCTTGGCCAACCTCCGATTCTAAAAACTTACTTTCCAAACTTACTTTCATCTGTTTTTCAACCTGAACCAGTACTTCTGAAAAAGCCAACATGCCAATAACCATGGGCATAATATGAAAACCATCGGCCAAATCAATTACATTGAAAATAAGTCTGGAGGTTCCAAATTCTGGATCTGTACCGACTGTTCCAAGAAGCAAACCTAAAAGTACTGCCAAAAACCCTCGCAGCGGGGAATCGGATGCCGCCACACCAATGACAACCAAAGAAAAAATAATGATTGATGCATACTCGGGGGGTCCAATCTTCAGTGCAATAAGTGCCACTGGTGCTGCCAGAAATATCAGGATAAGATCGCTGCAAGCATCAGCCACCACAGAGGAATACAAGGCCTGTTTCAAGGCCTTACCGCTTTTCCCCTGCTGGGTGAGTGGATATCCGTCCATGCAAGTCACCATTGCCTGGGGTGTTCCTGGAATATTGAATAGCACTGCCGGAATCGACCCTCCAAAGTTACCTCCCTTTGTCAGTCCCATCAACAGAGCAATTCCAGCGATCGGGCCCAGATAATAGGTGAATGGCAACAGCAGAACAATTCCCATATTATCAGTTAAACCGGGAATGGACCCTAGAATCATTCCAAACAACACTCCCACAGCAGCCCAGAGAAAATTCTGTGGAATCATGACCATATTCAAACCGCTCAGAACCTGTTCAAGCATATATGACAACTCCAATCAAATCAAAAAAGAAATCCAGCGGGAAAGGGAAAAGAAAGCACCTTTCTGATAATCAAGTAAACGAGCAATGGCAGCAAAGTCGAAAACAGGCATAATGACAGCAGTTTTCGAGTACCAAAGTAAACCATGAAAACAATAATGAACACGCAAGTGATGGCGTAAAATCCAACAATCTCAATCAAGGAGATATAAACCAGCATCATCGGTACAATGATGAGCGACCTCAAAGATGATTTGTTCAGAAATGTAAAACTTCCTTGCCGCTCACCAGCTTTATACTTTTTAATTCCCGTGAGGATGAAAAGAACGCTGAGGATCGTCATGCCAATAATTAAACTGTTCGGGAATAACGCCGCCATTGGACCTTTTATGGTATTTGGAATGGCATAAAACCACATAAAGCAACAACCAGCCAGGATAATCGATCCTAATTTCAGTTCGTCATTCACCTGCCCTCCCTTTTGAATTGCACGAAAACTCAGAGGTTAATTCTGAGCTACATATAGAAGCGAGATGGAGATTTTTTTTCCAATGATTTATCCCCATCTCACTTCATTCCCAATGCCTGCACGAAGCCTATTTTACGTCTTTGACATATTCCTGCAGTGCAGGTGTATCGTTGATAGCCCCGATAGCAATCTCTCTATACCCATAGCCTGTTACAAATCTGGGTGTAAAACCGGTTTTCCCCATTTTTTCCATCAATGCCTTGTCTTTCATGGCAGTTTTCAGTGCGTCTTCAAGTTTTGCCCTGATCTCCTCTGGTACACCTTTCGGAAGCACCATACCGTATTCCAGCATTGTCGTAAAAGGATAGCCATAATCCTTTAGGTTTTTCACTTTAGGAAAAAACGGCACCGTCTCACTTCCCAAATCCACCAGTATTCTCAATTTGTCCTGACGAGCGGATTGATAGGCCGGCGTTCCGGTTCCTGTCTCGCAAACATCAACATGTCCTCCCAGAATTGCAGATGAAGCTGCTCCACCGCTTTTAAACATCACATACTTCCACTTGATATTTTCTTTCTTGGCTATGCTCTTCATAACTTCGAGGGCCCATTGAGCTCCTCCGGAACCAACTGATACCTTGCCTGGATTCCGCTTACTGAACGCAATGAACTCTTTCCAGGTTTTATAGGGCTTATCAGGTGTTGTAAAAAGAACGCGTTCCTGGGGCATGTAACTGCCGATATAGTCAAAATCATCAACATTGAAAACGGGCGAATCAAGAAAGTAAGGCGCTGTTAGTCCTAGCGTTACAGCTCCAGAAGCGATGGTGTATCCATCCGGTTTGGACTTTTTCAATGCATTCAACCCAATGATACCGCTGGCACCAGGTTTGTTGATAAAGATAACGGGTTGTCCGAGAATGTTTTTCATCTTTTCACCCAACATGCGGGTACTAAGGGTGGACATGCCTCCTGCTCCCCAGGGAATAATGATGGTAATTGGTTTGGTTGGATAATCAATCCCGAATACCGCGTTTGACCAAAGACCCACTATCATGAATACCGTTATAAAACCGATCAAAGTTTTTTTCATTTCTATCCTCCAGATTAATGGTTTTTTTCATTTTAAAAACATAAACCTTCTTTGAGTAACAGGTCTGAAAATTATCTGTACCACGAGTTCATAAAAAAGCTGGAACTCTTCTTTCACACTGTACCGCAAAAAAAATATACCAATGCTGCGTACTGTGTTAATCAACGACATCCCAACCTTAAAACCAGAAGAGAGCTCAGTCCCTTCAATGGAAACAGGATAGTGCACTGTTTCCAGCTTGCTCTGACATCATCACATGAAGTGTCGCAAGCCAAAGACATATCACCTTAATCATTTCTCAATCTTGCTGATACAGACCGCAAAAAATGCATATCAGCTATTTCCACATTGAGCAAGTTACATCATAAGGGGGATATGAAGAAAACACCCAACAAATTGCCGATTTACCGCAACAAGTACGGAATATCAACCCAAAGCGCCCCGGTAGGGCACTCAACCTCGCATGGCAGGCAAAACCAGCAGGTTCGATACCGTCCGAAAGGAATGCCGCAGGAGTGGCATCTTTTCGCCTCTCTTCTTGCAACTTCCCTGACAACACCGGTTTCGATCTCTTCGAAATCACCCTTCCCCTTAAATTGATAGTGGGGCAGGTTCATTCGCGAATCCGAACTGCCAAAACTGCGATCAATCTCAAAGTTCGTCAACACGGGTCCCCCATATGCACGACCATAGGCCAGAGGGGTGCCCAGCAGGTACCGGTTTATTGACTCCGCAGCTTCTTTACCTGAGGCCATGGCTGAAACGAGAGAAGATGGACCACTGACAAAGTCCCCGGCCGCAAAAAACTTTTCCACAGAGGTTTGCATGGTTACCTCGTTCACCTTGAACAATGACTCTGGCTTCAGCGCCGAAGAAGCGAACAAGGACTCATCCATTTTTTGACCGATGGCAACAATGATTGTGTCCGCTTCAATGTACTGTGTCCTGGTTCCATCAAATTCCGGGTTGAACTGACCGGCCTTGTTAAAGACTGAGGTACAGGCTTCAAAGTGGGCCCCCTTCAACTGATCTTCTTCGAAAGTCAGTGTCGGATTTCCCCAGGCGCACTCCAGGGACACGTTTTCAGAAATAGCTTCAAATATAGCCTTATTAAAAGCCGGCATCTTATCCCGTGCTTCCAGGCAAACCACCTTCACAGATTCTGCCCCCAATCGGTATGATGTTTGTGCAACATCAACGGCAACATTGCCACCGCCAATGACGACTACATTTTTACCCACTTCCGGATTGTCGTTGTCACGGACTGACTTTAGAAAAGGCAGACCGTGGAAAACCCCAGCCCGGTCTTCACCTTTGATGCCCAGTTCAAGATGTCCTGGCAAACCAGCAGCAACCAGCACAGCGTCAAATTCATCATCCAGTTCTGTCAGCGTTTTATCTTTTCCGATCGCAACATTACACTGGAAGTCTATGCCCATGCGCTCCAGAAGTTTCAACTCTCTCTCGACGACATCCTGAGGAAGCCTGAAAACCGGTATGGACCATCGCATCATGCCGCCGGGAGATGACTCCCTGTCGTAGATTGTCACTTGATGACCCGCGACCGTCAAATCAAAGGCCGCTATCAATCCAGCCGGCCCAGAGCCAATGATGGCAACCTGTTTTCCGGAAGCTTTTTTCATCTCCGGCAAAGACGGTTCCTGATCCTTGAACTGATCATCCAGATACCTCTTCAACGCGCGGATGGAAATGGCATCACCGTCTGTATCCTGATGGCCGCATCCGTCTTCACAGGGCTGGGAGCAAATTCTTCCCAGAATCCCCGGAAAAGGCAGCCGTTCTCGGACAACCTCCATGGCTTTGGCCTCTTCTCCCCTGGCAATCAACTGGACATACCCTTGGCAGTTCAACCCCAATGGGCAGGCTTGACGGCAGGTAGCCAGCGTCATGCGCAGATTATCAAGGATACATTTATCCACACAATTACCACAAAATATACATTTGTCGGCGTCAATAACAATATTATCCGATAAACTATCCAACATATTAGGTGCACTCATGATTATACCCCCTTTTCCATTTTGATAATCGGCTTATGGGAAACATTCACATCCTCCGGAACGCTGCCACAGGTGAGTACAATATGTTTTTTCCACTCCTCATCATTCTTCTCAGGATAATCGGTTCGGTAGTGCCAGGGCTTCCATCGACTCTCTTTTCTTTCCTTTGATGCAATCGCGCACATGGTTGCGCTTTGAATAATATTTTCAACTTCAAAATATTTAAATAGATCATGTACATCACTGACACGGACCATAGACTTCAGCTCTTTCCTGAACCGGTCCATCCACCAAAGGGCGCGATCCAGCTTGTATTCATTTTTCGGCGGTTTTAGATAATCGCTGATCATGCGCCTGACCTTGAACTCAAACTCCTCAATAGAAATAGGATTGTTCTTCTGTGCAAGCCGGGTTTCCAACTCCTTTTTAAACGCATTCACTTGGTTATCATCAATGGTTACCTCACCATTCTCAGAGGCAAATTCACTGGCTGATTCCGCTGCCACTTCACCAATTACAAGAGCCCCGGAAAGATGGCCACGAGCGACCAGTGAAGTGTCCCCAGCCGCGTATAAACCAGGGATATTGGTCTCCGCGTTTTCATTCACACGGACACCAGTCAACCCATGCCCGCCACACAAATATACTTCCGTGGGCCACATTTCAATTTCACCGGTACGAAAATCATTGTCCCGCCCTGCATGAAAACGCTCACAGGCTGGCCGCTCCGTTGTGAACAGAATCTCCTCGATCTCCCTTATTTTCTCCTCCGAAAGATGGTCCATACGAATGCGGATGGGGCCTTTACCCTCCATATGCTCAATCCACATTTTAGCTGGATTGGGGTGATCCTGATCTCGTCTTTCACCAAAGGCATTCAACAATTTTGCCCCACGCGTCAGGGTGATATACAGTAACGGTGCGTTGATATCCTTGGTTATGTAGTATACCAGAGTATACTCGAATCCGCTCAATTCCGCTCCCGCCCGGTATGCTAGACAGTAGCCGTCGCCGGTATTTCCTGGAAAATCATAGACGCCGTACAAATGCCCGTTATCAGGCAACCCAAAGCGAGCTGTTCCACCGGATGAGAGGATAACACTTTTGGCCCTGCATACCAGCAGCTCCCCCGTCCTTACATTCATACCGATAGCACCTGAAATTCGCTCCCCGTCTTTCAACAGTCTGACTCCCATCGTTCGATTCATCACCTGAACTCCAAGGTCCAGTGCCTTATTTGCCAAAATCGCTTTTAACTCCGGTTCTTTCATCGTCACACAGAAACGCCCCTTGGGATGAATTTTCAGTACTTCATACTCACCCTGGTCATCTTTTGGAAAGCACACATCCCACGATTCCAGTTTTTTCATCATATCATAACTGCGTTCTGCCATCTTGTAGTTGACCGGTTCATCCATGATACCTTCGCAGGCCAGACTATTGGATTCGACATACAATTCCGCTGTTGCGATATCCGGGATAGCAACAATATTCATAGCATCCATACCCCTGGCGATACACCCTGAATACTTAATTTCCCCTTTTTCAAATACAACGACCTTTTGATCAGGATTGACCTCCTTGGCTCGAATTGCCGCCATGGCACCAGCACTGCCGCCACCGATAACCAGCACATCCGCTTCAATAAAAGAGTGTTCAGCGTTCATCTTTTTATGGCTCCCAACTTAGTATGAATTTCAAGAAACGTCCCGTGACCCAACTGCCATACATTAATAACTATTTGAGCGGGACAAGGAACAAAAATATGACAAAACTATTAATATATTAAGAGATTATATTCACTGAAGTATATGTCTGCATGTTTGTATAATTAGATCTTCTATGTTAGGTTGCAAATTAAGTCAAGGGAAAACTTATTTTTTTTTGACAAAATCAGGACTCATGTCCAGAGACAATATCCAGCAATGTTTGACAACGAGCGGCTGGCACTAGTAAAGGTTAATCCATTGAGGGCGGATATCTTACATATTCCTGCCTTAATGACTAACTTCGCAAAATGCGCGACTCTATCTAAGGAGAGTAAACAAATGTTCCAGAGAAATAACAATAATCCGATGCCTGTTTACTTTAAACTACAATCAACTATCAAAGAAAAAATAGAACGCGGTTTTTGGAAACCCGGAGATATGATTCCTTCTGAAAGGCAATTTGCAGAGGAAAACAAACTAAGCATCGGAACAGTTAAAAAGGCGGTCTCAAACCTTGTTCATGAAGGATTTCTGTATCGGTTGCAGGGAAGAGGCACCTTCGTTACCGGAACCTACATCAATAAGGATAAGATACGCTACTATCGTTACTACTCCGACTTTGGTGCCAATGAGAGTAACACGAAAATAAAACTATTGGATATTGAGAGAATCGCACCGATTCCCTCGACGAATCGACTGCTGAAGTTGCGTGCGAAGGACGAGCTGTTTAAGATCAGTCGCTTTATGAATTCAGACGCTGGCCCACGTGTTTTTTCAGTCTCCTATCTACCACAAAAACTGTTTCGAGATCTGGATACACCGCTTTTCAGGGCAAAAATCGAAAAAATCGCGTTGTATTCGATCCTCGAAGAGAACTACGGCGTTCCCACTATCTACAACCAGGAGCTGATCGGAGCGGTATGTGCCGAGCAGGAAATTGCCGATCACTTACAAGTGTCAGTAGGAACCCCTCTGGTTTCCATTGAGATGCTTTCGTTTACTTATAAAGACAAGCCATATGAACTGCGGACCAGCTATTGTATCACAGGCGAAAAAAGACTGTTCCGGGAGTATTGATCTGACCAGATACCATGGACAACTGTTCCTGAAAAACTCATGAAAAACCTCCGTAACTTTCGAAAATATCTGGGACTGTTCAGTGGTTGCTTATTGGCTGCTACTGGCATCGCCCTGTTTCTAAGACCCGCTAATATCTTTGCCGGTGGCATCCCAGGAATAGCGATTATCCTGATTAATGTGATTGGAGAAACTTATTCTCAATATCTGGGATTTATTGTTTTTGGCCTTCAGATTATTTTCATCATCATCCAACTGATCTTTGGCGGTAGGATGAGGATGCTGAAAGGGATGTTAACCGCTTTTACAATGAGTAGTTTGATTCAGATTATTACCTATTTAACACTGGATGTCATCATATCAGACAACGCCCTCCTGATGGCATTGACGGGAGCAGCGCTGATGGGTGGTGGAATTGGGGTGGTCTTGGACTCTGGGTTTAATTTCGCTGGAACAGTCGGTGTTGCAGAACTAATATCGAAGAAGCTGAATATATCTCCCGGCAAGATTCTTATCTATTTTGAATCTGTTTTCCTTGTTGCTGGCACTTTTTTCATTGGAATTGAAAAGGCGTTAATCTCAGTTCTGGCCATATTTGTTGTGGGACAAGCGATCAATTATGTGACCTTCGGAATGAGTCATTACAAGAACCTGATGATTATCTCTCCGAATACTATTGAAATCAGAGAGAGTCTGGAGAAAGATGTTTCCCATCATATGAGCATCATCAAAACAGAACCGCTTTCCCTGCATGAACCTCAGGAAATTTTAATGGTGCTGATCCGGCATGATCTACTCAGGAGGGTTCAGGATATTATTCGATCAGTCGATCCCGAAGCTATGATTATTGCGTTTGACGTAGACAACATGATCGGAGGGAAGCAGAAATAAATGGTGGCTGTACCTCATCACCAATAGTTATCTGACTTTAACGGACTTATATTTAAAAATTTCTTTGACGATTCAGCATAGAGCACATCCGAATTGAGTGGCAGAAAATCAAAGAAAAAGAACACGTTCGTAATATTCTACAGCGTCCTAAACCAAGAAATCCTTCACCCATAACTCATTCCAAAAAACCTACCGTAAAGAATAAAAAAGGTTGCCGTATTCCAGCCTGGTATCCCAATCATTTGTGGAGTATTGATTTAACAGAAGTATATTATTGGGGTTTGTGGAAGATCTATGTTCTGGTCGCCATCGATCATTTCTCCCGT
>Ga0075122_10002028_pt1 | contig 13713 bp, 20 predicted proteins | sample AntAceMetag02UKB_FD_69790 | JGI IMG/M metagenome (GOLD analysis project Ga0075122, IMG submission 69790) | Saline lake microbial communities from Ace Lake, Antarctica - Antarctic Ace Lake Metagenome 02UKB | ecosystem: Environmental > Aquatic > Non-marine Saline and Alkaline > Saline | place... | reverse complement strand
TTTAAATATATTTAGTTAAAAAAATCAATAAATCCTTAATCTTTATCCCAATCTTCAATAGATTGATCTGGCACCTTCTCTTTTTTAGAAACTTCTTTTTTAGAAGATTTTTCAAGACCCAATTCATTCATTGCAGAATCAATATCATAATCCGCATAATTCTGTAAAAATAACTGCTGTTTAATTTCCTCAATAGAAAGCCCTCTCTTCAAACTACTTTTAAAATGATTAATAATATCTTTGTTAGCCATTCAATTAATAAAAAATTTAGACTATAAAAAATTAACGAAATTCTAAGAGTAATTTATCGATCTTCTCCCAACCTACTTTATTCACAAATTTCTAATTTTCCTCTTCTAAATTATTTGATAAATTCAGACACTCTTCGAAATTAAATTTTTACCTGCTCCAAAAAAATCTTTGATAAATTCGCTGGTTACTTCCTCATCAAATTTTTTGCAAGAATAAATATCTATTGTAAAAAACTTCTGCTTGTTCCAAGTATAAACAGAAACTCCCGATTCTGCCCAGATTAAAATAGACTCATATCCTTCATGAATTGGATTAATTCTCTCCGCCAAATTTTTTACAATTGGCCCATAAACAATAGTCATTTTCAAAAGAGAAGAAAGTTCCTTCATAAAAGATTTTAAAATTTTTGGAGTAATTTCAATTGAATATAATCCCTCTAGAATAAATCTCTGCCGATAAATTTCAGGAGCAAAATCTTTTACTTCTTCTCCTTCAAACTTCTCCTTGGATCTCTCTCTAATCCAACTAGAAACATAATCCCCCTATTTTTCTTTCAATTCTTTTGTAAGCAAAGAATATGCCCCAACAACCCCTCGACAATTTTCATTGTCACATTTGCAATCCATCCTCCAATCGCTATCCTCACTCATTGCATAATCAAAATTTAATTCTTCATTTTTTTTAATCTCTCTCATTGCAACAATTTTAAATTTTCCACTAAATCCACAATTTGGTTGACAAGAATGATTCATACAGATAACATCCTCTTGATGGATATATCCTTCCTCTTCAAATTGAACATAATAATCTCCAGCCAAAAGAGAAAGATCTGTGGCTTTTTTTGCATACTCTATTTTTCCTCCAGTCAAATCTGCAACAACTTCCCCCTTCCTTAAATCCCTAGCTGCAAAGAGACCTTTTCCATGCTTAGATTTTCCAATTCTTGTTTTTGAATTTTTCTTTTCCATTTTATTGAGTAATAAAAACAAATATAATCTCATTATAAGCTTATCCAGAAAAAGTTCCCTCAAAAATGGAAAATATTATAAATAGTCACCCCATTAAAGCATTATGAGGGAATTCAGTGCCAAAAAAGAAGAATTGATTAAACTTGATTCCAAAGATAAAAAAATTCTGAAAGTCCTCTTTGAAAATGCAAGAATGCCCATTACTGAAATAGCCAAAAAAACAAAATTGCCAAAAGATGTTGTATTATATCGAATAAACAAATATAAAAAAACAGGAGTTGTCACATTTTACTCTCTAATCAATCCTTCCCTGATGGGATATCCAATATACAAATACGTAAGCATCACAACATTTAATTTTCATCCAGATAAAGAAAAAGACTTCACAACCTTTCTAAAAAATCACCCAAATATTACCTATTCCACTAAGCTAAGCGGGAAAGTTGACTACCTTATTGCGATCAGTGCAAAATCACTAAAAGGATTTGATCAAATAATGAAAGAAATTAGAAGCAAATTCAACAACATAATCAAAGATTTCGAAATTAACGATATTGTTGAAGAGTATCAACATGATTATTCTGCGGAATTAATTGAATAAATTAAACAATCTTTCGATCTTCTCCCAACCTAATTTTCTTCTAAAATTAGATTGATTAACTATTTCCAACAAAAATTCTTCACTACCTAATAATTTTCCGTCCTTGATAAAAGGAAATTCCAATTTCTCCCCACTTCGAATTTCCACCCCAATCAATTTCCTAGTTTTATGAATTCCAGTTTGTTTAAACCCAGCTTTCCGAGCCAAAAAAAATAATTTCTCCGCAGATTCAATATCTTGACAAACAACAAAAAGAACCGGAGATTCAGATTTGAATTTCACAATTCCAGAAGATTTGATTTTTTTAAGTTCCCAAATTAATTCGTCCAAAACCAACAATTCATGATTTTCCCACAAATAATAACTTCCATCTTTTCCGATCTTCTCTTCCATAATAACTGATTTCCCCGAACAAGAAGAAGTTGTATAATATTCCTCAAGAGAATTCAACTTATTACATAACTCAATAATTCTCTCATCCCAACTACCTTTCGCAGCCTTATCTTTCTTTTCAAGAACCGATATCTTTCTCTGATTGAATGAATCCATAAAAATAAACGCAAAAACCAATTAATAAACAATTCGAATATGAATAATAAAAAACACTTAAATTTATAATTCAGATTAAACTAAATATGTCATGGGATATATTGACACATTAAAGAAAAAAGGTTCATCTGAAATAACCGTTGCAACTCCAAGGGGAGATATTTTGAAAAAAGAACAAGATGACAAATGCGCGAAATGTAAAAAAGACCTCAAAAGAGGATATTTCAAATTCATGAAAAATCCTCTAACAAAAAAAGATGAAATCATCTGTTCTGATTGCTTAGTTGACCTTGCAAAAACCTTTTAATTTGAATTAAACAATTATTTCTATGAAAACTCCTTATCTAAAATTCCACAAAGAAAAATTAATCTCAAATTACCAAGATTTTCATTCAATCTGTAAAAAGTATTTCCAAAATAATTTCCAAATATGTTATTCCGTAAAAACAAATTCAAATAAAGAAGTGATTGAAACCCTAGAGAAAATAAATTCTGGATTTGAAATAGCATCAATTAAAGAATTAAAACTCACTCCAAAAGATTCCTTCAAGGTAATGAATGGCCCAGCAAAAACAGAAAAAGAATTAAAAGAAGCAATAAAAACAAAAACAATTCTACAAATTGATTCTTTCTCAGAAATTGAAAAGATTTCAAAATTAAAAATAAAACCTGAAGAAGCAATAATTAGATTATCAACAAACAATTCGAAATTCGGTTTCTCTTCTGATCAAATAAAAGAAGCAATCATTCAACTAAACAAACTAAAAATAAAATTAGCAGGGTTTCACATTCACCAATCAACTTTAAACAAATTCTCAGAATTTGAAAAAAATCTCAAAGAACAATCCAAAATAATAAAACCATTTCTAAAAGAAATAAAATATCTAAACCTCGGAGGGGGTTTCCCAGATAACTACCAGCTAAAAAACTTAAACATAAAATTAGAAAATTACATGAAAGAAATATATGAAACACTCAAGGATTTCAAAGGAACATTTATCTTCGAACCTGGAAGAAACTTAGTTTCAGATGCTTACACTCTAATAACAAAAGCAATTTCAATAAAAGAAAAAAACAACATTGACTACGCAATTCTCGACATAGGAATAAACTTCCTCTCAAAAATAACTTTAGCAAATTTTAAGTTTAATAAAATAATACAGGAATCGAATGAAGTTAACTCAAATGGGAATTCCAAAAAACAAGAGCGGATTTTCGATTCTCCAAAACCAAAAACCTACACCCTCGCAGGCCCCCTCCTCTTCAACAACGACATAATCGGAAAATATTTTGGAACTTTAGAAGAAGGAGATTTATTTGAAGTGGAAAACGTGGGAGCTTATTGTATTCCCTTAAGTTGGGATATTATTTATGATAAAGTTAAAACTTATAACTAATTTTTCCAGATCCCCTTCTTTCGTAGGGATTTTTTATTTAGACGCAGTCTAAAAAATTTTACAGCAATCTACTGATTGTAAGAAATTTTTTAACAAGTATTAATGAAAAAGATCACGAAAAAACAAAATCAAAAATAATCCCCACAACCAAAGCCAAAACACTCAACCAAAAAATCATCAAAGAATTCCACCGAACTTTGGAAGTTACAGCCGTCCTAACCAAATAATTCAATGCCTGTTTTTGCTCAACATTAACTTTCTTCATCTTTGAAACAATTTCAACCAATCCATTATTCCTAACCAAATCCGCCCTCTTCTTTTGAACCTGTGCCCGATGACCAAAATACAAAATGAATCCAATAGTTCCGATATACCAAGAAGCTTGAAACCAAGATCCATCTAAAAAAATAATCACTCGGTAAGCAATGGTCGCAATCAAACCCATCACAAAAAAGAACAATCTTTTAAATCTATTAGTATGAATCATCTCTTTCATTTTAATTTATTGGAATGTTTGAGCAATTTTATTGCTCTTTCATAATAAAATAACAAAAATCTATTTAATAAAAGTAATTATTCATGATCGGGCCAAGCATGTTTGCTAGACCAAGAATCTAATGTAGAAGTAATTTCTTTTTTAATTTTTTCTGTATTGAAACTCAGGTTCAATCTAGATCCCAAACCTGTAGAAACATAAATTGTGGTACCTTTAACTTCATCAACAATTCCTGTATACACGTGATTCACAATATGATTCGCCAAAGAATCGGCAGGATAAAAAATAGCAGCCATATAGCCCCACATCCCCAAAGATGTTTTCTTTCTTCCAACACTTAATGGAAGTGCATCTGTCCTTTTTGCATGTTCTATCAATCCACTCCAATAATTATTTTTCGTTCCATCCAAATAAGGTTTAACCTCAACATCCCCCAGATCAACACCTTTCTCTTCTTTTATCTTCTCCACATGAGAATTTGCAAATTCATTTAATCCTTCAAAATATTTCTCTTGATTCCAAGGTAAAAAAGGAACTCTTTTTGATAAACCATTTTTCATAAATATAAAAATCAAATTTCCTATATAAAAGTGAACAAAAACATCTTACTTTGAAAACACCGCACTAGCTAGTTGAATAAAAGTACGGTGCCTCACATTCAAAGCGCTAAAACAAAATCCCTTTCCTTCTACGAAGCTATCCAAAAACTAAAAATAAAGAACATAAGTTTTTCCCACCTTGGTCGCCGTCGCTAAAAACATATTGTCTTCATTTTCTTTACGTTTTCTTCTACGGCGCGCGAGTTCAAATAAACGCGCGTAAAGAAAAATTAGATGACAAAAACAAATTATCATGCAATCCAACTTATTCAAGAAAAGTTTCAAGTTCAATATATTGATCCAAAACAACATTTCAAATTTGGTAAACTTGAATGTTTCGAACTAGCAAAAGTCAGAAGAACACGACATGCAGTTTACAACATAAACTATCATTTCGTCTGGATTCCCAAAACAAGATCCAAAGTTCTTTATGGTCAAATTGCAGCCTCCATAAAATCAGAAATAATAAGATTATGTAAAGATAATTCTTGGTTCCCCTTAGCAATGGAAGTCATGCCAGAACATATTCATTTCTTCATGAGTGCTCCACCAAAATGGGCACCCGCAGAAATAATGAAAAGAATAAAAGGAAACGTTTCAAGGAAAGTCAGGAAACAATTTCCCGAACTTACAAAATATAGAAAACAAGAATTATGGGCTAATTCTTATTACGTTGGAACTGCTGGACATGTTTCCCAACAACAAGTAATAAGATACATTGCAGAACAAACAAAAGATCAACAACTTGACAATGTGAAACCTTTTAGCTATTCAGTATTTGAGAAAAATCAAAGTCAACTATCGGATTTCTGGTAGTTTTACTCCGCTTTGAAAAGCGAAGACTTCTTTTGGGTTGTTAATTGTACTATAATATCTAATTCTTCTTTGCCTTCCCCTCTTCTTCCTTCCTGTTTTTCCCATTTCGTAGAGATTTTTTATTTAGACGCAGTCTAAAAAATTTTACAGCAATCTGCTGATTGTAAGAGATTTTTTATTTAGACGCAGTCTAAAAAATTTTACAGCAATCTGCTGATTGTAAGAAATTTTTTAACAAGTATTAATGAAAAAGATCACGAAATTCGTAAATCAATTACATAATGATCAACTTTTGGCTTGTAACTTTTAACCTTCTGAGGATTCACAATTTCAACTTCCCTACCTGTAACCTCAAATAATTTCTTAACCAAAGCCAAATCTTCTTCAACAAAATCAGTCCTAATCAAAGCATCATAATGAACCATTCCACCTTTCTTCAAAATCTTCAAAGCACTTCCAACAAATTCTTCCGGGGGAGGCAAATAGCCCATCAAAACCCTATCCGCAATAATCCCCCGAGAAATCAACTTCTCAACCTCAATTTTTGAATCGCCTCCAATCACTTCAATATCCCCCAACTTATTTTTCTCAACTCCTTTCTTCAACCAATAAATTGAATCTGAATTCAAATCAATTCCATAAATTTTAACTCCTCGAACTTTCTTAGCAATAGGCAAACTAAAATATCCAATCCCAACAAACATATCCACAATAATTTCTCCTTCTTTCACAATTTTAGGCAAACGCCCACGTTCTGAAACATTTCCCTTAGCAAACATTATCTTCTCCAGATCATAAACATACCAAACCCCATTCTCAAAATGTTCAACAATTGAATTATTCTCTCCAGCAATTAATTTCAATTGAGGCCTTCGGAATTCTCCAGAAATCCCCCCAACTTTTACAAAGACAGATTTCATCAAAGGAAAAACTTTCAAAATTCCCCTCCCAATAATCTCAAACTTGCTTTCCAACTCCAAAGGCAAATTAATAATTATTTTATCCCCAACTTTTTGAAATCCCCTAGGAATCAATCCAATTTCTTCTTCGGTTAATTTACCTTCCAAATTCTCCTTCAATAAATCTTTAAATCCCATGAAATATCCAAATAGTTTATCCTTATAAAATTATTTTTTGCCCTCTAGCTCCGAATTTTGATTTATTTTTTATCAAGATGCTATAAAATCATTTCGCAGCGTACATCTGCCTGCATAAGCAGGTTCTCGTACCCCGGGTGTATACGTAAGAAATTATTTTGTAGTATATTGGTGAAAAAGAAACAGAATTCACTCCTTTTCTAAAATCTCAACCCGCAACCCTTCCTCTTCACAAAGTTCCTTAAATTCAAGAGCATCTTCTTTCGTCCCAACAATACTTCCCCAATGCATCGGAATAGAAACAGTCGGTTTTATTTTTTTGGCCGCTTCTGCCGCTTCTTCTGCAGTCATAGTGTATCTGCCACCCACCGGCAAAAGAGCAACAAAATTTTTATTATACCCAGTCAATTTTTCCATCTCAGGAATGTCATCCGTATCCCCAGCATGATAAATAATCACATCATTTAATTTAATTAAATAACCAACAAGATCTTCATCCTTTGCATGAAAACTTTTATCAATATTATAGGCTGGCAAAGTCGAAATCTTCACATTTCCAAAATCAATTTCTTGATTAACTCCAACAATCTCCATCCGAACTGGAACTTCAAACCTAGCAATTTTACTTTGCGAATCCGGAGTGCAAATAACGATCGTGCCATCTTGAACAATCTTATTCAAATCCGCAACACTACAATGATCATAATGACTATGAGTAATTAAAACGATATCTGCTTTGGGAAGTCCTTCCCGAATATTATATGGATCAACATAAATTATCTTACCCCCATTAGGCTGTACACCATTTGATGCGGAATTTTGAATTAAAAATCCAGAATGACCCAACCACTTAATCTCTACTTCACCTACTTTCATTTTACATAAATCAATAGAAAAATCCATTTTTAAGGTTTTAGTGTTACTAGCAAATACCCCTATTCAATTAATCTTTTCTTGAATTCATCTAAATGTTCTGGCTTAATATTTGCAGCCGCGGCAGCCCCATGCCCTCCGCCAGAAGAACCTTCCAAATTAAGAGAACATTTTTTCATTAAAGCACCCATGTCTTCCAAACCCTCGTGGCTTCTTGCACTAAACTTAATCTTGTCTCTTTTTCTCTGCATAAAAACAAAAGAACTTCCAGATTTCATTTTCGAAACTATACTAGTAACATTCGACAAAACTGCAAATCTAGAATCAACTTCATAAAAATACAAATTTCTCCCAGGATAATATTTTTTCCTAATCGAAAAATCTTCAATCAAACGATTAATTTCATCTTCAATTATTTCGTAAGCCTCAGCTAATTCGCCCATCTTTCTTTCTTTAACTAATTTATACACATGCAATCTATCATGTTCATAATAAATTAAAGCAGCAGCAATTTTCCTCGCATTTATTCCGGGGAGAGATCCGGAAATATTTTCTTTGGTAACTTCAGGATAAATTGATTTTATATAATCTAAATTTTTTTCAGATATATATGAATAATCTGAAAACATCGTCGCGCATACAAGCCATCTCCAAGCCTCATAATCAATAACTTCTTCTCCCAAAAAGAAACAAGTCATTCCACTACAATCATTTGATGAAGTTTTTATCACATTTCTTTTATCAAAAAAAACATCTTCACTAGGATGATGATCAATTAAAAAAACATCCATTTCTCCTTTCAATTCATTCAATCCCTCAAGATCAATTGAATCAACTCCAAGATCACAAATAAATACTTTTGTAATTTCTGATTCTTTAAGTTTCATTATAACTTTTTTTAACATATCTGGTTTAATATCTAAGAAGTCCAAATAATTAATATTAATTCCCTTTGCTTCCAAAATCTTTTCCAAGAACAATGCCGAAGCCAACCCATCCAAATCTATATGGGTTAAAATTGCCACCCTATCTGCAGGAGTAATCAAATAAACAAAATCATCAAACTCTTTTTTCGAACCAACAAGATAATCTATTTCCATAATATAAAAAAAGAAACTATGTTTTTAAGATTATTTGCTCAAAAAAGATTATAAAATTATTTCTTATTCCCATATTTCTCAACCAAACTCGGAACAAACTTAACCTTAACTTTCTTCCTCCGAATATCCAAAAGAACTTGAGATTCTTTTCCAAATCCAACATTTACAACAGTGGTTTTTCCTAATTTCTTTTTTCCATAATATTCATGAATATGCCCTCCAACACAAATTTCTGGTTTTTTCTTTAAACAAAAATCACGAGCAACTGTCGAGCCAGCATGCTTCCCATCTGCATGATTTTTCTTATCCTTAATTTTATCTAAAACTCCATAAGGAACATTATGACTAATAAAAATACTGGGAGCTTTTTTGTTTCTCCGTTTCCAAAGTTCCCCTAGCCGACGAGGAATCTCCAAAGAAAACTTTTTCAAAATAGCTCTTTGTTTTTCACTCACTTCTGCATCTCGAACCCCCTCCATTAAATTTTCAGGTCCACTAATCAAACCATATCCCAAAACATTAAATTCAGAAGAAGAATACAAACCATATTGCAAATCATAAACATTTTCTAAACCTTGAATTAATCTTTTATTACTCCTTCGACCAAGCCAAGAATCAAGCCAACTTTTCAAATGAGTATAATCATTCTGATCCATATCTTTAATTTTTGTAGAACCATAACTTTCATCCCAATTTCCCGGAACAAAAAATACCGGTTTCCCAAAAGAATTTAACTTTTCTAAAACATTTCTACCTGAAGAAATACTTTTCTCAATCAAAGAAGCATATTCTTCATTCCCAAGTTCCAATTCTAAAAATTGTTTAAAGGAAATTTTTTCTTTATTCTTTTTCAATAATGAAAACCATTTTATAGTATACGGTCTTAACCCCCGATCATCACAAACATCTCCAATACAAAAAATATAATCAAAATCTTTGAAATGAATCTTCGGCATCCGACCATGCAAATCACCAATAACTAAAATCTTTATCATTTTACAAATATCCTCCAAAATATTTGTTCAAAACTTTTTCCCTCAAACTAATCAAATCACTCAAAAAAAATTCACACTCCTGAATTTCAATTCTCTTTCCATAATAGTTAATCTTATTTCTCAATTTTCTAAATCTATCAAATTTGACAGCCATATCTTCCTCTTTCAAAACTTCAAACAAAAAAGCAGAAAAACAATCATGATTATAAATTTTATATCCATATTTTAAAGCAAGAGCCTCAAGAATTTCACGAAGAGATTCATAGTATAAACTCAATTTGGAAGAAGCTGTAACCTTTGACAATTCAATCATTTTCGCAGTTTCAAATTTATCTCTACTTGACAAAAACAAAGATTCAATCAGATCTTCATCAATACTAGCTTTTTTTATCAATCGCTTTAATCCACACTCTTTCCAATCCATTAAAATCTCCCCCTCAAAACAAATCCATTAATAACATTTTTTTTCAATTCGATTGGTAAAAAAGACATATCTTTTTCATAAAAAACTTGAATTTTACGGTCCAGTTTTTTTTCAAACTTAGAAAAATTAAGTTCTTTTTTATGTTTTGAAATAACAACCAAATCAATATCGGAATTTTTTGTTACTTCTAATTTAACTAAAGAACCAAATAAAATAATAGTTTTAGACATCAACTCTTCCTCAACAAAATCAACTAATTCCCTCAACTTTTCTTGCCAATATAATTTGGATAAAATCATTAAAACATCATTTGAACGATTAATCCTAAACAATAATAATCCTCGATCTTGACGTCCAATAAAATATCCTTCTTTAGTTGATTCCTTCAGAAAAACAGATGCGGTCGGAGGAGAAATTCCAATTTCACGAGAGAATTCCCTAACTCCAATTTCACGATAACAATCTTCAAAAAAAGGTCTTAACTTGTTAAATATTTCTAACATATGTTAATTATAATTAACACTCCTTATAAAACTAACGAATCACCAATAACTAAAATCTTTATCATAAACAAAAAACAAGATTATAATTTATAAAATTATTCTTCATCTAATTCTTCATCCAAAACAGAAAAGTCTTCATCTCCATACTTGCAGGGTATGTCTTCAGCCATCATTTTGATAAAATATACAAGTCTTTCAAATATATAAAACTAAGGATTAAACCTCGTAGGCGTCCGAGGAAAAGGAATTGAATCTCTAATAGTATCAAAGCCACAAATCCAAGCTGCAAATCTTTCTATTCCCAAACCAAAACCAGAATGAGGAACAGAACCATATCTCCGAGAATCCAAATACCAATCACTCATTCCCAAATCCACTTTAGCCTTCTTCAATCTTTCAACAATCTTATTCAAATCAGGTTCTCTCTGTGATCCGTCAACCATTTCTCCAATTCCAGGAGCCAACAAATTAAAATTAGTTCCAGTTCCAGGTTTCTCCAAATCTTCTCCATGATAAAACTTCAATAAACTCAAAGGATAATTAGTCACAAAAACAAAACCATCCCCATAATATTTAGCCAAACTCCTTTCCTCTGCAGATTTAAAATCATCTCCTTGCTTAATTTTATGCCCATTCTTATTCAACATTTTAATTGCTTCTTCATACGTAACTCTCTTAAATGGTTTCTTAACTTTTTTCAATTTCTCAACATCAGCTCCAACAGTTTTCAATTCTTCCCCACACTCTTTCAAAACTTTCTCAATCACATAAGCAACACATTCTTCGGCAACATCCATGTCATCTTTCAAATTCATCCAAGCACCCTCCAACTCAAAATGCCAAAACTCAGTAACATGCCAAGGAGTATTAGATTTCTCCGCTCTAAAAGAAGGTGCAATTGCATAAGCTTTTTCCACGGCCCCAATAAAATTCTCCGCATAAAATTGCCAAGATTGAGTCATGTAAGCTTTCTTCCCAAAATAACCAACTTCAAAAACTTCCGAACCACCTTCACTCGCAGCCCCACTCATCGAAGGAGCATGAATCTCTGTAAAACCTAATTTATGCGCACATTCATGCAAAGCAAAAAGAACCGTACTTCTAATTTTCATACTCGCTGTCATCTTCCTAGACCTCAACCATAAATGCCTTCGATCCCCAAGCAATTCTTCATTAACATCTTTGTTAATCGGATAATCCTCAGCCAAATGAACCAAATTAAATTTAGAAACAGAAATCTCAAAACCCGTCGGAGCCCGCTCATCTTTCTTAATAATTCCTTCAAGCTCAACAGAACTTTCAATTTTCAATCCATCAATATCTTTCCACTGTTCCTCAAAATCCTCTCGCTTCAAAACACATTGAATAATATTTGTGGAATCTCTAAGAACAATAAACTTCATTTTATTGGATCCCCGCTCACGATAAACCCACCCTCGCACAGCTACTTTACCAGAACCTTTCTTCATTGCTTCGGATATTGATATGTATTTTGTTTCCATTTTCTTATAATTATCTATTGTTTCATTATTTTAAATGTTTTGAAATTAAAAAATAAAATAAAATAAAATAAATAAAAATTAAAAAAGTATCTCAAAAGATTTTTTCTAGATAAGCCAATTTCTTTTTTGTTTTCAAAGTTTCACTTTTTCCAGATGTTTCCCTGTCTTTTTTTAATTGATCCTCTCTTAAACTAGTAGATTTCAAATAAAGATGCTTTTCAAGTAAATCACAATAAGAAATACTTTCATCACAATAATCTAATCTGGACTTATAATACCATTTAGTCCACTCAATTGCAGCATCAAGACTTTCCTTTATCTTTTCAGGTGAGAGGGTTGAAAAAAGACTTCCTCCAGAGTATTCTATGTGATCTCCATAATCTGTTAGCTTAACAAATCTATCAATCCTTTCCAAAAAAGATTCATAAACTTTTTTTTCATCTTCTCTGTAAATTATACTAAACATTTCTTCTAGTCCTTGACGACTATCCCAACTACATTCTCGTGAATCAAGTTCTGCTTTAAAAATACTAGCTAATGGCTCTATCACAGACCACAGCATTTCTTTATCATATTTTTCTTTTTTTTCCATTTTATTCTTCAGAGTAATATCTTTCAATGTCTTCAGAAGTTATTCCAAAACCTTTGTAAAATTCTTCATAAAAAAGCTCGAGAACCAAATCTCTAACAAGCCCTTTCTTTTTTATTTCAATAGCTTTCTTGCCTCCTTCATGCCATTGGTCTAAAACCTTATATGCAAAGTCCGGAAGAACATATCTTTTGATATCTCGAGTGATTGGAACCAAAAACTCGCCTTCAATAGGTTCTACATCAAAGAGTTCATAATCCAAACTAACTCTCTTACAAAGAGTTTCATCCACAGAATAAATTTCTCCAGCATCATCTAATCTTGACCCTATTTTTTTAAAAGTCATTTTATTCATACCTCCTTTTACCTATCTTAAAATATGAGTAAAGAACACCTAGATCATAACCTGTTGTTATTTTAATCCATGGAACAACCATTATTCTAACATCAATCGAAGCCACAATTGGGACAAGGAATCATTCTATCAGAAAATAAAAGATATTTATGCATTGAGCCTTCTTTAATAGAAAACCCAAGTTGCCTTGCTACCTTCACTACTTTCTCCAAGCTGATTCCATCTAGTGTCTTTGTCATTTTCCAACTCTCCCTCTGATCTTCTCGCTTTCAAGAAAACCAAAAGTTTTCCAAGTGGAAAATTTCTTCTCTTTCAATTTTGTTTTTTTTGTTTTTGTTTTCATTTTTTTTGTTTTTGTTTTTTTCTCATTTATTTTTTGTTTCAAAACTAAGCTTTGATATAACTTGTTAATAATAACACTATAAAAAGATATTCCATAAAATATGAAATATATTACAAGATATGCCGAAATATATATAAATAATGGAATATTATTCCAATTATGGATTTAGACAAAAAAGACCTAAAAATAATAGAAATATTGAAACAAAATAGTAAACAAACCACAAGTCAGATATCTAAGAAATTTAACATCCC
>Ga0075122_10002024_pt1 | contig 13724 bp, 19 predicted proteins | sample AntAceMetag02UKB_FD_69790 | JGI IMG/M metagenome (GOLD analysis project Ga0075122, IMG submission 69790) | Saline lake microbial communities from Ace Lake, Antarctica - Antarctic Ace Lake Metagenome 02UKB | ecosystem: Environmental > Aquatic > Non-marine Saline and Alkaline > Saline | place... | reverse complement strand
AAGAAGAAAAGGAAGAAAAGGAAGAAAAGGAAGAAAAGGAAGAAAAGAAGGAAGAGAAGGAAAACGAAGAGGAAGAAGAGGAAGAAGAAGTGGCAAAGAAGAAGAGTAACGTAGCCGAACTCGACATCGAGTTGACGGCTGTGGCAGAAGACGAAGAAATAGATGAGAAGACCGCTTCAATGCTGGATAAGCTGTATGCAGCAGACGAGACGGAAGAGACCGAAGAGGAAGAAACCGAAGAAGTGGCGACCAAAAAGGGCGCTCAAAAACTCGGTGGTCAGCCCAAGGTTGCTTCTGCTAGTTTGTCTGATGATGACATCTCCAGCATTTGGAAGAGCGCTCCTGACGTGAGTCAGGTATTTGAGTAATTCACATGGTGTGAATGAACAACCAGAAGGAGGTTGAGCAATGGCGTTGACCATCTTGATCCGTACTCAGCTCAATTCGATTCCTGTTCTTTCCGACAGTTGTTACACAAAGGCAAACTACGGAAACAACACGAATACGACCTTGAGTGTCAACACCCCTCGCGGAGTTCTCGGTGGATCGGTAGCAGGTTTGAGCGCTGGAAACGACTACACAGTCTTTCCTTGCACTTCTGTTTTGATGCCTGTCGGTCTGTTCGTGAACGACGCAGCAGGCGCCGCTTTTGAGAACGCACCCGCCGTCGCATCTGGCAAGGTTGCCGTTATCAAGGGCATGGCTTCTGTGGAAGTCGATGTTTACGAGACTCGCAATGCAGCAGATACCGCCGATCTTACCTACGCCGTAGGTGAGAAGCTGTATTCCTCGGCATACAGTCTGTTGACGAACGAGACTTCATCCAGTGCTGTCGTGATCGGTGTGGTGACTAAGGCTCCGTCCACTACGTCACCGACCATCGGTCTGGATATGCGCATCTAACCCTAGACAAGAGAGGAAGGAGAAATCTGATGGATAATCAGACCAAGCAGGAAATCATCAGTCGGTTCATCAAGACTGCCTCCGGTAGGCAGCGTCTTGCTAACTCGATGATTCAGCCTCTCCGTCGTCGCCGGGACTACACTTCCGTTGGACGCAAGGCGTTCTACGTGGAACAGTTGCCCGATGGCGCTCTGCCGATCTACGACAAAGACCCCAACATCACCGCTTACGTGGTTGGTGAAGAGGGTGAAAACATCGTAGCAGTCGCAAAGCCCAAGCGCGTTCTGTTCCCGTTGTTCGAGGTTGCCTCGAACCCGGAAATCCAGCTCACCGAGGTCAAGGCTCGTCGTTTCGACCTCATCGAGCGTAGTGTAGACTTGGCGAAGGCTGAGATTCAGGCTGAAGAAGACCGCAAGGTTTTCGCAGTTATGGACGCTCTTGCAGCCGACGCTTCCAACCCGAACACGACCATCCCGGTTACTGGTAACTTGACGGCAAACGCCCTTGCCGATGCGTTCGCATCAGTGGAACGTACCGACATGCGCGTAGCCAACATTTTCATGAATGCCAAGGATTACGCGGACCTCCGCAAGTGGGACCGTGACACCCTTGACATTCAGACGCAAGCCGTCTTGCTGAAGACTGGTCTTATGGCAACCCTTTGGGGCGCCAAGATCATCGTCAGTCGTGTTGTGACAGAAGGTACCGTGTACGTTTGTGGCGAACCTGAGTTCTTCGGACGCATTCCCGTGCGTACCGAGCTCACAGTGCTCTCCGCTGACGACCCGAAGAACCGCCTTATTGGGTTCTCCGTGTTTGAGAATATCGGTATTGGAGCCTACAATCCGTACGCCCTTCAGAAGCTCGAAATCACTCGCGTCTAAGTAGTAAGTCGTTGATGTAACGCTACTTACAACAGTGATAAGAAAACAAAAGTGGGACCGGGAAATTAAAAGCCCGGTCCCATTTTCTATTGGACTTTTCTCGAACCCGATGCTCGTTTTCTTTGACATTTCTTTGATGAAATGCCTATAATAGACAGACGACAGGCATTTTCTATAAGAAAGTGAGAACGGATGACTAACACCTTTGTTCCAGTATTCTCCAATCTTGAGAGAGACTTCGATTTATCGACTGTAGATAATTGCTGGTCTTGCACAAAACCAAGACAGGAATTGTCATTCCTGGACGAACAGGGTGTAGGGATGACACTACAGGTTTCTGGCGTGAAAAACTACATACACAAGTCTGGTAAGCGACATAATAGGTTTTGTCCTGATTTTGTCTTGCTTGATGACGATGAGCTTGAGTATGTGCGATCCAAGATCAAGTTGGCGATGGAGTTCGGGGAATGGCAAAATCCGTTCAGGGTGTTTTCTCCGAAATCACGATTTGCCATCGAACTATTTGGAGACTACTGGCACTCCGAGGATGTTACGGGTGTTGATCCAGTCGTGCATGTTAAACAGGTTACCAATGCATATGAAAGTATAGGCTGGGATGTTGAGATTGTTTGGGAGAAGGATGTACTGTGTGGAAACTTGTCACCAAGAGTCGAAAAGCTGATGTGTTCCGGTGCCGGAACCATATCGGATGGTCTTCCGGCTTCTTGGTGTAGGTATATCAACGACCCGATTCTGTACAGAAGTGAGAATGGAGAAAAGAGGGATGAGGTTGTATCTGGTGTGTTTGGAGCTCTACGCAAGATGGGCAGACCGTATATCCCTTCGAGATTTGAAGCCGTGCGTGACGTTAGGAAACTCCTAGAAAGAACCTCACGTGGAATCAAATCTCGTGGAGTAACGTCGGCTGTGGGGCAGACGGCTTGCAGACATTTTATGCGGAGCTTGTTTGACGCTCGTCCGAGATGTGGTCGAAGCATTAACGATCTTTGGGACGACGACGATGCGTTGTCTCTGAGTATTAGGAGACAACTGGAACTATTCGATGGAAAACAGACTATCGGCAAGATCAAAAACGAACTTTTGCACTCACAAGGATATAGAAGTCCATCCAACTTTCAACCAATGAAAGCCGTGATGATCTACTCCGAGGCTGGATTGCATAGTGGCATGAAGATATTGGACCCTTGTTGTGGATACGGGGGCAGACTTCTTGCGTCTTGGGTTATGGGAGTAGATTACTTCGGAGTCGATGCCAATTCGACGCTAATCGGAGAACTACAACGGTTCTCTCAGTTTTTGAATGATCTGGACAAACGATGTGAGATTGCCTTGATGCATGGGGCAATAGAAGATTCGGAAACCAGGGTTTGGGTGGAATCACAGGGTCCGTTCGATTTCGCTTTTACGTCTCCCCCATACTATAGAATCGAACGTTACTCGGAAGACGAAGAACAGTCCGATTTGCGATACGTGGAGTGGGATGACTTTGTGGATGGGTTCCTGGACCCATTGCTGGGTGTTGTATGGAACAATCTGACTCAGCGTGGGAAACTGTGCTTGAATATACCAAAAAATATCGGAGACATCAACTTCTACTCTACCGTGAAAGAACGTGCTGTTGATGTGGGATTTGGAATTGATCATGTGACGAACTTGGAACTTGTGTCACGCAAGTTACCAAGAGTAGAGGTTCTTTTGTGCTTAACGAAGGATGGGTCTGTTGTTGATTTGACGGAAGTTCCTGGATTCGGTGTCAAAAACGCACCTAAAAACTACTATCTGCCACACCTTCGGGATGGCATTGACTATGTGCGTTGTGAAATCTGCAACGAACGTTTTGCTCGGATCGGAAGGCATGCTTCAGCGAAGCACAATATGTCCATTAGAGACTACAAGAAGATGTTTCCCGAATCCCACGTTCAATCGGAATCAGACTCCAAGCGAGTGTCATCCGAGAACCAAAAAAAGTCACACGGCAAATACAGAAAACACATTGTGTATCAGAAACCAGATGGTAGTTTTGTGTTTCGTGCAAATACTTGGAGAAGGGCTTGGGGTGGTTCACCACCAGAGCACACAAGAATGTCAGCCGATTCTGTCGATTATCGGCGTAATGAGGGTCAAGATGGGATAGACTATGTAAGTTGTGAAATTTGCGGTTACACGGCATCTAACCTGACTCGCCACATCAGAAGGGAACACGGAGATAAAGCCCTTCAACACCATAAGGGTCCAATCAAGAGCAAGAAATGCTTGGACAATCTTTCAAAAGCATCGTTCAGAACTTGGGACAAAAGAGGAAGGAAGCCAAAAAGTGAGAAGAGGAACGATTACGGAGGGCTGACAAAAGAGTCATTGCACGAGATGCTTTCTCGTGGCATGTCATATGCTGCTGTTGGAAGGGAAGTTGGAAGAACGGGAGAAGGAGTGAGCTATCTCGCAAAGAAGTGGGGATTGGTGTGACACTTTGTTGATGAATGGCTAGGGTTGAGAGGTTAGTTTTGTTTTTGAAGGAGATCAGTAATGCCAGGACGTGACAAAACTGGACCCGGTGGTAGAGGTCCAAGGACAGGTGGTGGGCGTGGTGGATGTACAGGCGGCGGCACGGGTCGTGGTGGCGGACGCGGCAGGCGAGGCTAGATAAGGAGATCAGTAATGCCAGGACGTGACAGAACCGGACCAGATGGAGAGGGTCCAGGAGTTGGGCGCGGTTTGGGTCCATGCCAGAACGATGACGACTCGACCGTTGATGACGAGACTGTAGCAAGTCGTCGTGAACGTCGTTTGGGTCAAAGACGCATGAATCGCGCAGCTAAACGTGCGTTGGATATCGCAAGAGGACTTCTGGAAGACTGACATGGACGTAAAAGCGGAACTTCGGACTGTGGCGGCAATCGTTAGAGAAGCCAAGGCTCGCCCGACGACATTGTTCGAGCAAGCTATCTACGATGTGCGAGAACACCTGAAGAAGCAGAAGAAGGAACTTGCCACAAGAGCGGCGAACTCAGTCGCCGCCAAACTAAAGAGTGACTTGACAGGTAAGGGTTTTTTGGTTGTTGGGGAACTCAAGGCGAGTCTTGGTAAGTTTAGAGGCTCCCACTTCATTACGTCTTGCAAACTGTTTTTGAGGGCGCAGCCTTCATTCAAGGAAGGCGACACACGCCTTCTGCAAGCCGTAGCTTACCTTCAGCAGAATTACAGTCCGAAGTTTCGCGTCAAGTCGGTTGATGAGAACGGAGTCGCTGCCTTCAACGTAAGATGATGATATGATCGGCAGCGTGAATTGCAACAAGGATGGTGATATTATGACTTACCGTGAGAAGATAGACGCCGAATACTACGATGACTTGATGAATTTCGGTTATGGGGGATTTCATGCATACGATGACGGAGATTGGATAACGCCCCATGATGCCGCGAAAGAGAAATCCCGCTTGGTTTTTTGGGAAGACTTGGAACAAGAATACGGAACGGAGAACCATCCGAATCGAGAACTGCTGAGGAAAACCGCAGATGAATTGAATACCAACGAGGACGGATGCGTAGATGGAATAGATTATGTCTATGTTCGTCTTCTTGAGTTGCTGAAACCAGCAACACGATAGTGCAAACTGAGGTGCGTTGATGAACAAAAACTGGGTCATCGAAGAACTCATCAGGGTTGCTCGTCTGTTCGTGTCCGATGACGACACGAAGGAAGATGTCGAGGCGGATAAGAAGAGGCGGCGCAAAAAGGTCAAGTCGGTGCGTCTCTTGGCGCAGGACATCACCAAGTTGCGCCATCACATCACTCGTGACCTGAAGTCGGATGATGAGAAGACACGCATGACGGCGCTCGCCGTCGCGCTGATCGACAAGACATCGGAACGAGTTGGCAACGATGATTCGGCGGCAGGCGGTCACTTTGGAGTGACCGGTTGGAGAGCCAAGCACGTCAGCATCTCCGGCGGCAAGGTGAAACTGACTTACACGGGCAAGAGCGGCGTTGACCACGAGAAGGAGTTCACCGACACACAGATCGCAAAGATGCTCAGGGAGTGTAGTAGCCGATCCGAGAAGGGACGACGACTCTTGACGACATCGGACGGCTTTGAGATCAAAGCCGACAAGGTGAACCGCTACCTGAGCGCCTTCGATGTGACGGCAAAGGATTTGCGTGGGTATGGGGCGAACAGATACGTTGTTGAGGCTCTACAAGCTGCCCCAGACACAATAGAAGGTGAGGATGGTCGTAAGAAGTACTTTAGCGATGTCCTAAAGCGCGTCGCCGACCGTGTTGGGCACCAGAAGGCAACCCTGAAGACCCACTACCTCCTTCCAGGCATCGAAGAGACTTACGTCAAACACGGAAGGGTCAAAAACCTCAAGAACGCTTAAATGCACCGCCTATAACCCAATTGACCTGAAGCACTTGTGCCCGGATGTCAAAGTCCGGGCATATTCTTTTGGTCTTTTGGCGATATGTCTCTGAGGAGAAAAGGAGATCAAGCAAGGCTGTGGTCGAGGTTCATTCAGATATGTGGCTCAGACGGCAGTTGGTCTTTGCACTCCCCATGCTGTTTAGGAAGTCTCATATCGTTTTGTAGTAGAGATGTGAATGAGAGTCTTCATACCATATCGTGGTCAGCAACTCAAGCTCACCAAGGAGTGGAAGTTTGCCACCTTCGGTGAAAAATTCCACGAGGTTGAACTCCCCCGTGGAACCATCATATTGGTGCGTGGCGTCCGCGCGCGTAAGACGACGGGTTACATGCGGTTTGCCGTCGTTTCGTCTCCAACGGGACAGCATCTTGGTCGCTGGAAGTGTCATCTTTGTGACACGAATCAGATGTGGGTTGTGATCGAGGGTGACGAGTGATGTCCAACATGGTGTGTAGTATAGTCTGGTCTTTGACCGCGTTCGTGATTGTGTTCACGGACTGTCTGTCCTCGCTCCATTATGAACAGATAGATTTTATATCAACAACGAAGTGGTTGCTCGCATACTCTGGGTGTTGGTGTATGTGTTTCCATCACATATTTTGTATGCTCTCTCTAAATTTGTTCGTGAATTTCATGGTTCCCTTTTCGTGGATACTCGGCGTCTACTTGGTTGTTCGTAGTGTTTCATTGTTAACGTGGAGATTGAGATGACAACGGGATTTTTCGTTTTCTGGTGTGTTGTGCTGTTTGCCCATTTGTTCTTCGCGCAATCTCTCCGAAGATTAACATACGTTCTGTGTGCTACAGGGGCATACTTGCACATCACCGCTTGTGTAATCAAAAGCATGGTGGGTTCCCTTTCGCTCTTTTGGTCGGTCACGGTAATCGTCTTGCTGCTTGCTGGGGACTATTTGGTCTTCCGGGGGCTACTCATGTTGATCGGGTGGTTGGAAGACCCGGAAATCTGACATACTTCTTGGGCACCTTGACGATAGATGGTCGATGAGGCAACCAATCTCTTGAATTAGAGGGAAAAATGAAAACCTTGTCCGGTGTGTTGGAAAATCACAATCCTCACTTCAGTACGTATACCGTCGTTAAGGTCAGTGGTGGGTGGCGGTTCCTTGAGGTGGACGGTTTTCTGGGTCACATGGATTTGGTCCAGCCGGATGAAATGGAAGCGGTTGAATCCGCTGGAAGGATTGAGGTAAAGTGGGGAAGGGGCGTTATCAAGATTCGTGATAGCTACTCTACTTCGTTGCTTCGGAAGCTTCCGATGGACAAGGTTTCGATTTCGGAAGAGGACGAGAAAGAACTAGAGACGCTGTTTGGATTTGAGATTGAATCCCCCGTTGGATTTTTGATGAGACGCCATACTTCTTGAGCACTTGGCGATGTAGTCAATGAAACAAGACCGATCATCGTGGATTAGAGGATAGAGCTGTTCGGGCTCTTCGGGAAGTTCAAGAGGTTCTTGACAAGAACAGGAGTTTACTCGGATGAATAAGGGACGCGGAATCATCGAACTGGGACACAACGGCATGGTGACGCTTGATGTGCGTCATCGGTGTGGGTGTCACGCTCGGTATGCCTTCCGTGGCGTTGAATACGCCATCTTGGGGTTCGATCGCTACGTGAACTGTGTCAAGTGTGTCAAGTGTGGTTACCAAAAGTAAGTCATATTCCTTTGTCCACAGGACGATAGAGTAACAACAGACACGAGGTTGGAACCTATTCAGAGAGGGAAGAGATGCGACGTAATTCTGGATTCTTGGGCGCCCTGATCATCTTGATCGTCCTCGCCGCAGCCGTCTATGTGGGATTTTGGTTGTGTCTTGTCGGCGGCATCGTGCAACTTGCGGAAGGCTGCAAGGCTGATCCGACTTCATCGTACGATATTGCCTTTGGTGTCATTCGGATAGGATGTACTTCTGTTGTTTTCTGGATCACGATTCTCGGTGGTATCTCGGTGGTGGCTGCTTGGGCGCGTTCATAATGGCGCCCGGCGCCATTTTACGCGGAAAGTAGGAGAATTCCAAGATGATTATGCGTTGTGCCTTGTTCGGACATCAGTATGAGTATCTTCGCGTCAACCCGGATGGAATGGGTCATGTTGTGAAGTGTGTCCGGTGTGGGAAAGAGGATGTGTGGTCGAACGTGATGTGCTGCAATCACTTCGGGCATGAATTGGTCCAAGGGGTATGCGTACGCTGTGGCGTCAGAATCACACCAAATAAGTGTCCGGGTCACGAGTTCGATGTCATTGCAGTCCGTCCGGTAGAAATCACCAGTGGCACTATTTTTGGCGGAGAAATTTCGGTGTGGACCCAGAGGTACTACCGTTGTAGGCTCTGTAGTGAGGTTTATTGTGATAAACCGGATAAGATGGACCCCGAGGAACATCTGCTTCAGGGGAGATGGTCGTTTTCTGAAGACGGAAGAAGGCTGGCACCAAGGTGAAGAAAAGGCAAGGTTTCGTCAGCAACTCAAGCAGTTCCAGCTTTGTTGTCGCGTTTCCAGAAATTCCAGAAACGGTCGATGAGATGAGGATGTTGTTGTTTGGGGACAATATTCGCCTCACTCATCCGTACGACAACATTAGCTTCTCAACTCGTGTGATTGCCGAGATCGTCCTCAACGACTTGCGTGGACAAGAACCGCTTCGACTCGTTGAAGACGTAGTAGACCATCTGAATGGTCATGTTGTCTTCGAGAATGGTGAAGTTGACTATGTAAACACTGACGGCATGTTCATCAGACCAGACGGTGAAGAAGATTATGGGGCAGGAGACGCATACTCATGGTATCTAGGTTACGATAGTATAACGAACCTTGACCGTCTGCGCACTCTGCCGGATGGAACCAAGATGCCACTTTTCAAGTTCGAGTATGCAGACGAAAGCGGGACTGTGGGTTGCGCCATGGAACATGGCGGCATCTTCGATAGGCTGGTACACATTCAGATTAGCAACCACTAAGGGAAAGCAGATGCATAAGGCATCGAAGTTTGTGATTGACGGGGTGCCGTACGATCTTGTCGAGACTGCCGATTCCAAGCATGTTCGGTCGAAGAACTACAACTTCGACTTTAACAAGGAGACGGGATTCTTCGCGCGATGGGGCGCGACCGAAGAGACCAAAGACGATCCTCAGTTCAGTCCGATTGGACCCGAAATCCTTGATCTCGAAATTAGCGTGGACGGATGTAGCATGGGGTGTCCATTTTGCTCACCCGCTGGCGCGCCGGTCAACACGCCGGATGGCATGAAGGAAATCCAAGACATCATGGTGGGTGATAAGGTCTTGGGTTGGAACCACGAAATCGGTTCCGTGTGTGAACAGACCGTAGAAGAAGTTTACAGCCACGAATATGACGGCGTTCTCGTCATCATCGAACTAGAAGATGGTCGCCTTGTTGAGTTGACCGAAGACCATCCGGTGATTCTTCAGGACGGTCGTGAGATAGGGGCTGGCGAACTCTATGAGGATGATGATGTAATCGCCCTTGATGGTTCTTCAATTCTGCATATTACGGAAAAACTCTTCGTCGGCACGGTCTACAACTTCCACTGCACACCAGACGAGCATTACTTCTCAAACGGTTTGCTTGTCCACAACTGCTACAAGGGCAATCAGCCAACCGAACCCACCAACATGACCTTCGAGACGTTCAAGGCAATCTTCGACAAGATGCGTATAAAAGTCGTTCGTGTTACGATGGACGATGGAAGGCAGATCAGTCTTTTGGGGAATCGTGTTGTCACATTGTCTAACGGCAGAAAGGTCACCGTAGATGATCTTCGAGAAGGGGATGATGTTGTCAATATTGAATAGGCAATATGGGTAATACTTGATGTCATAATTGTCTGATATTTTCCAAATAGTGGGTAATCCTATTTGGAGGATCAAAATGAAAAAGTTTACCAGGAGAGATGTTGATGCCCGACTGGGGGAGTTGTGTATCGAGTTGGTTGGTGAGTATAACGGATATGAGAAGAGTGCTAATTTCAGATGTCTGGAATGTGGATTTCAGTTCTTATCTAAACCCGTCGAGGTTGTAAATCAGAGACGTAAGTGTAAGTGCAAACAACAAAAACGGTATCATGATCTAACCGGGAAAAGGTACGGTAATCTCACAGTAGTTGGTATGGAAAGAAGATGTAGGGGGATATACTGGAAGTGCATTTGTGACTGTGGTAAAGAGAAAACCGTTCTCGCGATGCTTTTGAGCACAGGTAGAACTCGTTCTTGTGGTTGTTTACAGTACCTTACTCTAAACAACAGTTACAGTTGGAAAGGGCATGGAGAGATTTCATCGAAGTTTTGGCATAGTGTGTTGTCCAATGCTGCTAGAAGAAAGATCAAGGTTGGTGTGTCTATAGAAGATGTTTGGGTCTTGTTTTTGTCACAAGATAGATGTTGTAGTTTGACGGGAGAGCCGATTGAATTCCCACCCACATCGAAGAAATTTGGAACAGCGTCACTAGATAGGATTGATCCTACACATCCTTATGTTCTAGGTAACATTCAGTGGGTCCACAAGTCTGTAAACAACATGAAGTGGGACTTATCACAATCTAGGTTTGTTAGCCTGTGTAGACTTGTGAATGAACCATTATCTTCTTGTCCGAGTGAAGATTGTGAAGAATTCCCAAAGTTCAAAACTTGGTCTGGATATGGCAATATCTGTGGTCAATTGTGGTGCAGGTATCAACAAAGCGCAAAGAATAGAGGTATTGGTTTCTTTGTGTCCATTCAAGATATTTGGAAAAAATTCCTGGAACAAGACGGTAATTGTGCGGTAACGGGAATGCCTCTTGGATTCAATAAAAAGGGGACCAATGAGTCATATCGAATTGAATTGACGGCATCTTTGGATAGGATTGATAGTTCGTTTCCTTATGCACTCGGGAACATTCAATGGGTCCATAAGGAGATCAATCAGAAACTCAAGAAGGACATGGATGAGTCCGAAATGAGAAAGTGGTGCATCAGGGTTGCTTATCATATGGATCGTGGCCATACTTTCACTCAAGACTGACGATAAGAAGATACAGATGTTTCACACAAGGATGGTTGCCCAATGATCGTGAAAAAGGTTGAGAGGCATTCTTTTTACCAACTAACGCAAATCGCGTTTGGAATCACCGACATTCAGTCGAATCCCGACTTTGTGAATATGCTGAGGTACAGTCGGGAACACGGCGTCATCCCGAACTTCACGCTCACGGGCATCGACCTCACAGACGAAATGCTTGCCGATGTCGTGAAGTACATCGGCGCCGTTGCCGTTTCGGCGTATCAGGATCACAAGGATTTGTGTTATAATACGGTGCAGAGATTCGTGGGTGCCGGGATTGACCAAACAAACATCCATTTGCTTGCCAGTCAGGAAACACTTGAGTTCGTCTACGAAGTCCTACAAGACATCCAGACGGACCCACGGCTTGCCAAACTGAACGCTTGTGTGTTCCTGGGCGTCAAGAACAAGGGGAGAGCGAAAGACGGATTTCGTCCTCTCACGGAAGCGCAGTATGCGGACCTCATCAAGTACTGCCTTGATCGTGGACTGCGTATCGGATTCGATTCGTGTTCGGCACAGAAGTTCGAACGTGCCATCGAGAAGATGAAAGGGCTTACCAAAGAACAGCGCAAAGCCTTCCTTCAGTGCAGCGAGTCGTGTGAGAGTCTTGGTTTGTTCTCGTCATATATTAATGTCTTCGGGGAATACTTCTTCTGTAGCTTCTCTGAAGGGGAGAAGGGAATTCCTGGGATTTCTGTGGTAGATTGTGACGATTTCTTGAAAGACGTATGGTATAATCCGATTGTCAACGAGTGGCGCAAGAAATCTCTGGATTCCATGACGCCATCCGGGTGTAGAAAGTGCTTATTCTTCCCCGAAATCAACATCAAGTGACTTATGCGAACTCGCATAATTCCTGAATAATCCACACTTGTGGATAGTTATTCAGGAAGGAGATCGACAATGCAATGCAAATACTGTGGAATGGATGGATTTTCAAGCCTAAAGGGCTTGATGGGACATCGCAATCAGAGGGGACACACATCGTGTAAAGCATCGTGGGAGAAGGAACGAAGAGAACAAAATGATGCAAAAACTAAGGTTGAGTGTAGGATTTGTGGACAAAAGTTGAGGAATATATCTAACACTCACTTGAAGAAGCACGGAATATCTCAGCAAGAATACAAAGAACGGTTCCACAGTGCGCCGATGTTTGCGGATGGTCTTCTCGATGAACAGAGTAAAAAGAGAGAACGAAGCATTGTCAAACGGTATGGTGACCAATCGATTAAGGCTTCTACAATCGAGAACTTTCAGCGAAAATATGGGCAAAAAGAAGGCAAGAAGAGGTATGAGAAGTGGTGTTCTTCTGTTGGTTCTGGATTGAAGAATCTCCAACGAAAGCATGGGACAAAAGAAGGGAAACGAAGACATGATGAGTGGATAGATAGTATCCAAGGAAGGTGTACCTTGGACTGGTACACTGAGAGATATGGTGACGAAGGCAATCAACTCCACCAAGATGCCTGTAGGAACAAGTCCACGGGTCATTTGGTTCAGTACTATATAGACAAGTATGGGAAGGAGGGCGGGGTTCGCGTCTGGAATGAAATTTGCCAAAGTAAGGCGTTGACGCTTGACAACTTCGTAGTGAAGTACGGTGAGGAAGACGGGACTAGAAGATACCATGAACTACAGCAGGGAAAATCGGGATTCTGTCAATCGAAGGTGGCGGTTGATTTGTTCAATATTCTTGCTCATCGTCTCTTGGGAGAAAAGGTCTACTATTGGGAGAACCCAAAAGAATACGGACTCTTCCTGCACGACATTTGGAAGTATACGTTTCTTGACTTCTTCGTTTCAACAAAGACGCGGGCAATCGAGTTCTACGGAGACTACTGGCACGGCAACCCAATCTTGTATCCATCCGGTACTACAATAAGTTACCCAAACAAGTCCGAGGTACTTGTTGACAGTGTTTGGGAAGCAGACTTCGAGAGAAACAGAGCAGTCGAACGAGAACACGGGATTCCAATACTGGTGGTATGGGAGTCAGAATACAGGCAAGATGCCGAAAGGGTTGTCGAAGAGTGCTTGAGTTTCGTTACAAGTTGACATCAACGTCTACGGGGAGTTCTGGCATTGTTCATTCACCGAAGGTGAAGATGGGTTTGATCCGGTGAATGTGTTGGACGCCGATGACTTTATCAAGGACGTTTGGTACTCGGAACCCGTAAAGGCGTTCCGAAAGCGTCTGCTTGCTGGCGCAGTACGTGGGTGCCGTCGCTGTCCAGTCTTCCCCGAAATCAACGTGAAGGACTAAGCACATGAAGACAAGGCAAGGTTTCGTAAGCAACTCAAGCAGCAGTAGCTTTTGTCTGGTGACTACCAAACAAGCCCACCTAAAGGCTTTGGAGTCTATGGGTTCGAGAAGAGACGATGTGCAAGCAGTCCTCGATGAGATGGGTTTC
>Ga0075122_10002023_pt1 | contig 13731 bp, 14 predicted proteins | sample AntAceMetag02UKB_FD_69790 | JGI IMG/M metagenome (GOLD analysis project Ga0075122, IMG submission 69790) | Saline lake microbial communities from Ace Lake, Antarctica - Antarctic Ace Lake Metagenome 02UKB | ecosystem: Environmental > Aquatic > Non-marine Saline and Alkaline > Saline | place... | reverse complement strand
CCGATGACGTGCCAAACGATCTGGTTAGACGACACATGACCGTTGTGCTCGGATCGGTCAACCCGAAATGTTCGGAGGAGACGGTCGTTAAACTCGGTGTTAATTATCCAACCGTTTTATACCTGCTAAGCCAAAAAATATATGCCCTCACCGGGCTTGGCAGAGTGGGGGAATAGAGGCCCTGTGGAATGATAGCAAAATAAGGATAGCGCTGTCATTATGTGACAAAAATGGGGCGTTCTTATTCCAAGTTTTACCAGACATTTTTCCACAGGGCAGACTAACCGAATTGGAGATAGGATTATGGGAAAAGCATTACTCAGAAAAGAAAAACAAGAGTACCCGGGGGTAAGATTCGACCCGGAGCTTAAAAAGTACATTGCTACGTACCGTAAGGCGGACGTGGTCCAGGTAGCCACCTGTCAGACCTTCAAACAGGCCCGGGTAGAAATGAAACGGTTCGAAAATGGCTGATGTAAGCAGAACCATAGAAATCATTTTTGCAGGCGTGGACAACGTGTCTGATGCTGTCGGCAGTATCGGCGGGAGTCTTGAGGATTTCGGATCGGACCTGCAGGATATAGGCCAGCCGTTTGCGGATGCTGCTGAAAAGGTTTTATTGTTAGAGGCCGCCCTCGCAGCGATGGCGGTCGGCGGGTATGCATATGCTGTGACTGAGGCCGGGAGTTTTAATTCGGCAATGTCAGAAATTAATACTCTCATGGGCCTATCAAGTGAAGGCCTGTCTACCTATAGCGCGGACGTTCTTGAGTATTCGTTATCCTCAACGTCATCTATGGAGAGCATCCAGGATGCTCTGTATCAGATTATTTCCTTAGGAACCGACTATGCGGACAGTCTGGACGTTTTGTCAGAGGCTGAAAACTTAGCGGTTGCGACAAAGGCGGAGTTATCTACAACCACCACCACCCTGCTCGGGACCATGAACGCATACGGCGCTGGGGTAGGCGAGGCTTCCGACTATTCCGATGCTTTTTTTACGATTATCCAGGATGGGGCGACCACCATGCCTGAGTTGTCGGCATCGCTTGGTCAGGTCACTTCTATTGCCGCAGCAGCGGGGATAGACTTTGAAACACTCGGCGCCGCTGTGGCAGCTATGACCGCGTCCATGGGGGGTAATACTTCAGAAGCGATAACTAATCTGAAAGCGGCTATTCAGGCTATCGCCGCCCCGTCCTCAAGTTCGGCAGCGGCAGCGGCAGAATTAGGTATAGAAATAGGCCAGGCAGCTCTTGATTCCCAGGGGTTCGAGGCCGTTTTGAACGATATTTATACCGCTTCGGGCGGAACGCTTGAGGGGATTATGACAATGATCCCATCCATTGAAGCAGCGAAAGCAGTATTGATTCTTGGGGCGGATGCTGCCGGAACGTTCGAAACCGCATTGGCGGACATGGGATCGAATACCGGGGCGGCGACCGCGGCTTTCAATGAGATGAAAGACAACCTCACTCTGGTTTGGCAGACTATGGAAAACAATTGGAATGCCATATGGATCTTGTTCGGTACAGATTTAGGTGATCAGGCCTCCCTATTAATTGACGCGGTTACCAATTTATTCCAGGCAATCGGAACAAGTTATAACGAGGGTGATTTTGATAATATTATAGATTTTATTAACGGGTTTGTTTCTGATTTAACTGCTTCTATTAATAGTATCGCGGAGAACCTACCAGATGCGTTAAGCGGTATTGATTTTACAGACATGATCGATTCGTTTGAAACCGTCCTTTCCACCGTAGAAGGTCTGTTTGCCGATATGGGCATTGATCTTACCACCACCCAGGGGCTTGCCGATGTTATAGATCTAATTATAACGGGTATAACAACTTTACAGGGAGTTACGGAGGGGGTCGTTTCTGCATTCACACCGTTATTTTCCGCCATTAGTTCTCTGGCCACGGCATTTACCGATACTGATACCGACTTAGCGGTGCTCGTCGGGCAGATCATAGGATTCGGGGCGCAGCTAACTGTTGTAGGAGGGATTCTCGCTACCGGTGGCGCTATAATCGCGGGGATAGGCGTCCTGGCGGGGGCGGTTTCAAGTGCTGGGGCGTTGGCAGTAGGGCTTGCCGGTATTGTGGCCGTGCTTACTGGTCCGGTGGGGCTTGTTGTTGCATTGGGGGCTGTTGTGGCGGCGATAGCAGATACGACAATGGATAATTTGGTAGAAGAAGCAGTAGCAGCAACGGCGGCGGCGGCGACGACAGCGGATGAAGTGAAGAATCTTACAGATCAAATAGCCCTTTTGCCGGTCGATGTTAGCACGGTAGAAATTTGGACGGCGGTTGAGGCGGGGGATTTAACCCTCGCACAGCAGATGATTGATGATATTACCGGGCAGACGTGGGAAGCTAATTTGCAGGCTTTTTACGATGCGGGGGATCTCGATCTTTACCTCGATCAACTTAGCAGTATTCCCGAATCACAGCAAACGGAAATTTTAGCGCTGATCAATGCAGGGGATATGGAAGCGGTTGAAGCAGCCTTTACCACGTTGGAAGAAGATAAAACAGTCACGGTAATAGCAGAAGCGGACGTTACCCAGGCACAGGAGGAAATTTCTTGGTTCGACGAGGAGGGCAATCAGCACACAATACTGGTCGATGTGGATACCACCGGCGTCGATACCGCAAAAACCGAAATCGAAGAAATCCCAACAGAAAAAATGATCGAGATTCAACTCCAGGGTGATATTGATACAGAGATAGCCGCTATTGTGGCGAGCGCGGACGTGGCGGCGGCAGCATTAGAATGGACAGCAAGTATCGATATTGCCGACGCAGAAGCGGCAGCGGAGACCATATCAGCAGCGTTCGAGGCCGCGAGTGAGTCGGTCTCGAGTTTATCTGACACCACGTCTTCCATGTTCAGTGATTTGTTGGACATCTGGAACGATCTAACGTCCGCAGACCAGTGGGAGTTATCAAACATTTTAGAGGAGCAGATGGGGTTGCAGGAAACTGCACTGAACGCCCAGATTGCTCTAAATGAAGCGCAGGTCGCTTATATGGAAGCTCGAACAGCCGCATTAAACGCCGGGGACAGTATAATTACTATTGATTCGACAGGGCTCGAACCCGCCTTAGAGACCATAATGTGGCAAATAATTGACAAAGTGCAGGTTCAGGCTTCAGCAGAGTCGGCCGATTTCCTTTTGGGGATTTCATAATGATATCGATCTCAACAATAACAGCCAGCGCCACGGGCAACGTCGCGATCAAAGAAAACATTGCCTCGGATACAGGCGCAAAGACCGCCAGAATCTCACGGACTGCCACGCTTGACGGAGGGGTCTATATTAACCATTCAGGTTTCACCCATGGCGATAGAACTCTAAAAATCAGGGGCAGGATTAGCCAGGCAAAGGCTACTCTTTTATCAAGCATATTTGAAGATCAAACGAGTAGCTTGATATCGTTCAGTGACGGGATTTTCCTTGGTGCAATATCAGCCTTAAATACGCAAAACGGAAGTTTAAATATGACTTTTTTAATAGAGCAGAAGGAAAACTAACATGGCCATTACAACTACGGTTTCAAACCATGCCAAATACCAACTTGGCAAAAAGTTGGTAGATTTATCGGCGGATTCTTTGATCATTATTTTGATGAATTCGGCCTTTACTTTTGATAAGGACGCGCATGCGACCCTGGCGGACGTGACAGCCAGTCAGCTTGCAACCCTAAACGGGTATACGCAGGACACTAAAGCATTGACGACCCTATCCTGGACGGAGGATGACACCGGAGACCGGGGGCTTTTTGGGTGCGATGATGTCACATGGACGGCCACAGCGGCGGACGACGCTAATGGAATTGGCCCAACAGGAGCGTATATAGTTTATGATGATACGACCGCTGATGATACCGTTATCTGCTGCGTTGATTTTGGGACCGATTACACAATTAACGACGGTTCAAGTATTCAAATTCAAGACATTGTGATCAGCTTTACATAAAAATATGGCTTGGTTAGGAACATACACATATCGAAGGAAGATTACTGTTGATAATACTAATATTGATAGTGATTTAACTCATTTTCCAGTACCTGTTGTTTTAGGTACGAATGTGGGCCAGTCTGCTCAAGATGTCTCGGATATATTTGATGAGGTCGGAGCAAGTTACTTAAAAACAGCCATTACGAAAGTTGACGGAACAACTCAGATTTATGGTGACGTCGAGGTTTGGGATTCTGGAAATGAGAAAGCTGTTATCCATGTTGCCAAATCCGATCTTGACATAACGACTGCCGCCGTCACTGAGCTTTATATCTATTATGATGCTACCCAGGCGGATAATATAACTTATATAGGCCTATCTGGCGGGACCCCCGCACAATCAGTTTATGACAGTAATTACAAAGCTGTCCTTAACATGTCCCAAGATCCAAACGGGGATGTAGCTGATTCAATACTTGACTCAACGTCAAATAATAATAATGGTACTCCATCCGGCAGTATGACCACTGCTGATTTGGTGGATGGTACAATCGGTAAATCAATAGCGTTTGATGGGACTGATGACAAAATAACATCTTCTGCTAATGTGACAGCCACGACTGATATTACAGTAGAAGCGGTTGGTGTTTTTGTTTCTCAAACTGCTGGATATGAACGTCTTTGTGAAACAAGATATGACACAGGATTTTATTTAGGGACAGGGTTAGACACAACACTAACCACAGATGAGCCTGCGGCTTTTATTATCCATGGTACATTTCTTGAACCTACACTAGGGGCAGCAATAGATAAAACAGATTCCCATTATTACGCTGGTGTTTATGACAGTTCTAATATTGGGCTGTATATTGATGGTGTGTCTTCCGGGACAACTGCTGAAACAGACCCAATGACTGTCAATCCATTGGTTATATCGTATGATGGCGTGGAAGATGGTTATTCTAATAATATTATTAATTATATAAGAATATCAGACTCAGTGCGCTCGGCAGACTGGATCAAGGCCACATATTATGCCTTAACAGACGACTTGATCGTGTTTGGCAACATAGAACCAGTTATAATAAGTCACCCCGAGACTACCATAGAAACTTCTGTCCTATCCGACTTGCAGATCAATATAGCAGTCCCAGAATTGTCAATACCAATTGTAGTAACGAACCCAAGTCTTTTTGTGGGCGTCCCTCTCGTTATTCCAGAAGTAACGATACCGATCACAGTTGGGATACCGGATGTCAACATTATAATTGTTCAACCCGAAATAACCATACCCATTGTGGTAGCAAACCCTATCCCCAATTTAATATTAGTTTCTATAGAAGCGATATTAAATATCAGCATAGCAGAGCCGGCAGTGACAACCTTTTCCATGGCCGGCACGGTTATAAGGTATCTGCTTACCATTACCGGATCAGCAGATAGCCTAGCGGATGTCGAATTACCGATGAGCTCTTTCCAGGCCAGGCGGAAGTCTGGGGAAGCAACATACTTGTCCGTAGTTGTCCCAACAATTGATTATGCAGCCGAAATTGCAGCGCGATCGAACGGGACAATCAAGGTTGAGCAGGCCTATACCCTTGATGGGGAATACGTGCAAAGAGAGTTGATCCTCGAAGCAGAAATTGATAACATCCGAACATACCAGGGCGGCAGGAATCAGTCAGTTGTTTTGGAGGGGTATAAGACCACGACTTATGTCGCAAAATCAATGACCTTGACTACATCTACATATAAGGCGCTATCCGGTGGAAAACTCAGATATCGGGTAGCCAAACCAAATGTCTTTTTAAACCCGGGGGACACCGTTACAATAGATTCTGATACTTTTATTATCGGAACAATGAGCTATGCAATTTCGCCGACTATGCAGCAAATTGAACTTGAGGAAGCATAATGGGCAAAGGCACAATCATATCGGGCGGCACAGACGGGTTTTATCAAGTCCAGATAAATTTTAATCAGGAGGCCTATACAGCCAGGATAGTGGCCTTTGATGCTACGATAGCGCAGTATGACGTAGAAATAGCGGCCTGGACGGGCGACGCGGCGGGCCTTGCTGCGTTAGAATTAGGGAAAGCAAGCGCGGAGGTTTCAAAGGCTTATCTTATAGCAAACACCCCCTCAGACGAAACGGTGGGCGCTTGGTGCGCGGACATCACCGAAGACCTGAGCGGAGAGGTAGGAACGATAGAAATCCCCGGGGAAAGCGGAACGTATAACATCCAACCCGGGCATGAAGCGAATGCGGTCTACGATGCGGCCAGAGACGGGCAACTCGTACCTACAATTGCTATGACTTCGGCAGCAGCTTTTTATAACTTGGCTATGCTCCCAGGCTGGCAAAAATGGATGCCCACATATAGGTACGGCGTCATATCTGGTTTATCCGGGGACACGTGCACCGTAACGCTCGAAGCGGCGATATCAAGTCAGCAAGGCATTGACGTGAATCAAAATACCGTGTTGAGTGGCGTTTCTATTGAGTATATGAATTGTAATGGATCCGCCTTTGAGGATGGCGACAGCGTCCTTGTGCAATTTGTCGGGCAGGATTTTGCAGCACCTAAAGTGATAGGATTTAAGGAATGGCCGCAGCGGTGCGGCGGAAATTTCCTATATTGTGAATATGACACAAGTTGTTTTGTTTGGGATCTTGAAACGAATGCGTACCCAACAATAGTTAGAAATAATGATGGTGACTTAGTCACGTCCTGGCCTGCATTAATATCAGACATATCAAATTTTATAAATAGCTTTACCACGATTTCTACAGCGGCCATAAATACCGAACAGATAAAACCTATCGCGGGTCCTGTAATAATTCCAACCGTAACAGAGGGCAGCGAAAGCGGATGTTATTTATATGAGACAGGTCCAGACGATGAAACAAAAGAAATTGTGGGATGGGACATAAACGGTCCGGCAAATGAGGATGCTACGAACTATTTATACCAAAGAACACTTAAAGAACCTCATCTCGAAATAGCCTATGTCAGGTCATGGGTCGATACGCGAACGAGGCCTTTCAGCACGGGGAATATTGTTTCCCGGGGCGTTTATGCAGGGCCCTTGAGCTATAAAATAACATCCGCGTCGAGCGTCGGCGGGGTCAGAGCGCGCACAATAAGCACTACATATGAAGACGAATCGTATGAGGCCTACGGGCAACCTCCTTTACCGTCACCACCTTTTACTCCCCCATGCACAAGTGCTGAAATACCGAGCATGGTTAGCCAGGCGGGCGAACAAGAGATAATACAAACGTTTAGTATTAAAAGCCCGTTTTCAGATTTATCTACAGTTAACATCGAGATAGAGGAAACTTCTTACGTCCTGTGCACCTCTGTGTATTTATATGGGGGTAACTGGATAGGCACAAATAGTTGCACTGTATCTTCAATAAAAGAGGAATTAGTGAATGAAAAATATTATGTTGCGACTGGTATTTTAGGCAATTTAACTATTCCGTATATGGTCGTTTTTTATCACGAGGATATCTCGGTTGATAAATATCCAGAGCGGGCCGCGGGTATGATTACCCCGATATCCAATTCAGCAATCGAAACAAAGTGCAATGGGGTGATATGCACCATGAATGACATTGCCTGGGGCACACCGAGTTCTGTAGAAAAATCAAGTATTGTAAAAGTATTTTCTCAAAAAGCCGGGGAGGATGAATCTGTAGACCCCATGAATCTGAATCCTTTTGGAATCGGTGAAAATAGCAGCTTAACGACGGCTATGACGGATTTTTTTACAGCATGTTCTGTTACGAATGCGGCGGGAGTGAGCCTAACGTTTTTAAATAAGGAGTAAATCACCATGAAAAAAAGACTATTACTTGCAGGAGCCATCATTCTCATTGCTGCCTGGGCGGCACATGCCGCCGTTACGGAAATGACAAAGCGTGACTCGGCGGTTACCGGGTATTTTTACACGGAGACCATTGCCACGGGCGCCACGGGTGATGATGTGCACATCTACCCAATGGGGCTCGACGGGTCCCGGATCACATGTACCATTATTGCGGGGGTTAATACCGGCAGCTTTGAGTTTACCACCAGCTCCGATGCGGCGGTTATTGCTGGCACAGCTACCTGGCAGACCTGGCCCCTCGGGGTGGTAACCGGCACAGAATCGGACGCTCTTACTTCACAGGTGACAGGCCTGCGGGGGGTATCGGCGGTCGGGGAGGTGACAATTGAGATTTTATATTAGCGCTCTGGTGTGGTTATTGCTCACGGTGCCCCCGGCTCATGCGGGCCTGTGGGAAAGCGAGATCGGTGCCAGTACGGGGGGTAGCACAGGAGAGTGGGGTGCCAGTACGGAGATCACCCTTAGTGCGGGCGGGATCGCTACTTTAACGGGCCAGGGTAGTTATACAATTGATACTAATGCCGACGGCGCTACCGACGACATGGTGCAAATTTTAGGACTGGCCGTGGGTGATGAGGTAATAGTGGCTCCGGATAATGATGCACGCACGGTGGTCGTTAAGAACGGGGTTAATTTAATTTTATGCAGGGAGACCGACTTTATCATGAATAACACGGGAGACCGCATGATTCTTCAAGGGCTCGGGGCCGGTGTGGTCGTGGAATTATCAAGATCGAGCGGAGGGGATTAATGAAACGAATTATCACGGTAGTAGTTTTATTATTGTGCTTTAGCAATTATCCGGCCATTGCTGGGGAGAAGGGAGGTACACCTGCCGGAGTGGATACCGCAGTTATGGAGGTTGCCGCAAATGCCAAAAAATGGGAGATCATGTATTATACCGAGCAATTGCGAGCAATCGCCCTGGAGTATACGGGACTGTGCTTTAAGGACAAAAGGTGGATAAACGCGAATCAAGAAGTCGAACGGCTAAACCGGGAGATTAAACTTTTAATTAAGGAGAAGTAAGATGAGAAAAATTTTAGCGCTATTGTTTATTGTGCTGGCGGTCGGTGTTTATGGTACCGGTTTTGCTGCCAGCGGTGATCCAGTATTGGAACCAATACTTATTACACAAATGGAATCGACTGATCTGTCTGGTAGTGATGGCACATTTATCACAGGGACAGCAGGGACTGATACTTATGGTGCTGTTTGGAATGCTGATGGTGATTTAGTGGATGGCGCAGGTGTTCCGGCTATTGTAGATTTAAGTAATATCGCCGCAACTGCCATCCCCGTGAGCCTGATTTCTGATACAGCCGCGACCGATGATCTCGGAACCGAGGCTTTGTATTGGTTGAAAGCTTATCTTGGAACAGGCATCTCTTTTGAGGGGGCTACCGATGATGAGTTTCAAACGTCTATCGTCATAACCGACCCAACGGCAGATCGTTCAATTACTTTTCCCAATAGTGATGAGACAATTGGTGTTGCAACGTCTGCGGCGACTGACGCGATTGATGCCATTACTGAAATTGCATCGGCCTTAAAGTCTGGCGATGATGCCACGCTAATCACCGGTACAGCCGGGGCCTCTGGTAATATTGCTGCTTGGAATGCAGACGGTGATATTGTAGATGGAGGTTCAACTTCTCCTGGGTCACTGGGGGCGTTTACTGCTATCGAGGCGGAGGGAGGTATCGCCACAATCGGTACTGCGAACTTCATTGATTTAGATGGTGAAGGTTCCGCCGCCGATGACATCACCGAGCTTGCCGGAAGCGTGGTGGGTGATATCGTTGTGATTCAAAATAGTCATGCGGCTTATACTTTAACAATGAAAGATGGTACGTATTTACTGCTTCAGGGTGATTTTCTTCTTGATGATATAGGTGATTCTATAACATTAATCTGTACTATTGCCGGGGCCAATGAAACCTATGCTGAACTGACAAGAGCATCTAACGGTTAGATCATTATAGCAGGGCCATCAAACCGACGGCCCTGCTATTTATAAGGAGTAGAAATGAAATTGATCTTGATATTACTGGTGGCCACACTTTTGCTCGCCCCACAGGCCGCCACGGCAGCGGACGGGGACCCCCTGATAGCACCAGGTGCAAATATCGGGTTTCAAAGTATTGCCGTGGCGGATCTTTCTGATACTGCCACCCCGTCCGTGCTAACGGTCGATGAGAGTACTAACAAATGTATATCCAATTACAAATCAAGCGGCGCTGACCATGTGTTCACGATGTCGGCAGCGCATTCTTTAGGTAATGTTATTTTCCCCATTGGTGATGAATTTCAGGTAGATATAGAACCAGACACCGACGATTTATTTTATCTCAATGGCACAGCCATGGCGGCGAATGAGCATATCCAGAATACGGCGGATACTTTAGGGGAAAGGATAGTCGGTTACTGTGCTAATATTAACGGCACCCTCAGATGGATGTTTTATTCATCCGATGCTGCTTGGGTAGAGGCTGCACCATGATAAAGCGATTATTTACTTATGTTTTAACGTTATCCCCAGTCAAAGTTTTTGCAAGTGCGGCCGTAATTGGTTTATTAGGTATGGGGGTTATCACCCTAACCATCGATATGATGGAGTACGCAACAGATGGTGCTGCTCAGAGTGCTTATGTTACGAGTGCAACGACTTATACCGCGCAGTATCCCACGACTCATAATGCCACGTATGTAAAAGCTACTTCTTATGAGGGCTCATATTATCCCTATCTTGCAACTGATCCAACCAAATCCTTGACGGGGGGTTTTGCCGGTACGAGCTGGTTAGCGGAACAGCCGGCAGCCACAAATCAAAGATTTCATATTGACTTAGGTTCTTCAAAAATAATCAATAGAATTTATTACGAAAATTTTCATACCAGTGGTAGCAGCACCGATATTGGAGTAAAAAATTTTACTTTCTGGGGTTCGGATAATGCTGCAGCTTTCGCAGAATTGACATATGCTACTGATACTAATTGGACTCAAATTACAGGATTATCTGATAGTCAATTTGACCAGCATACCGCATCTAATGTAGTCGATCCTAAATATTCTACAATTACGGGGAATACTACCGCTTACCGTTATTATGCTTTTAAAATAGCAGATAATTGGGGCGACGGTGATTCCATAGGAATTCGGCATATAGCACTTCAAAATTATGCTCTTCAATCCTATTCGGAAGATACAATAATCGCAGAAGGTACATACTCCCTCAAGCTTAGTGCCACGACGGACGCTCTAAATGATACGGTGACAAAGACTTTAACTGGTGGTGATATATTAGATTTGACGGGAAAGGATAGTATTAAATTTGATATCAGATGCACGGGCACAGGCGCGAGTATCATTCAGGCGCAAATAACAGATGTTGGGACAACTAACTCAACTCATAGCATAACGATTTCAAGTGCCGACACTTTTGAAGCAAAAACCTGGGATATATCCGCAATTTCAGCCGCGAACAAGGATGCTATTAATAAGATTATTTTTAAGATCCTGAATGCTGCTTCTGCAAGGGATTTTTACATCGACAATTTAAAGGCGGAATAAAAATGAAGAAGATTCTACTGTCAATAATATTTTGTACGCTCCTAATCCCACAGGTCTCTATGGCTGCGGATGGAGATCCTTTACTGTCCCCAGGCAATACTCTTACAGTTGCTATGATCGGGGCTGAATATACGACTATTACTCTCGCTCTCGTAGCGGCCAGTGCAGGTGATACGATCCTGGTTTATCCTGGAACCTATGATGAATCACTTACTGTGCCGGTAAATAACATATCCATTGTTGGCATGGGGACCCCCCTCAACACCACTATATCTCAAGTTGATGCAAATGTGATTGATTTCGGTGCGACTACAGGTGGCAGGATTCAAAATTTTTCTATTTTGTTGTCAGCGCCGACAACAGCCATTTGTGCGATCACGGGGTCAACTGGAAATTTCCAAGTAACGATGTGTAAAACTACTGTAACTTGTACGCAAAATTTATCACAAGTTGACCAACCGACTATTGGGTGTTTAACTGGAGCAGGTAAACTTTCTTTTATTTTAGGTCAAGCAATTTACGATCATTCTGGTGCAACTGTAACTGGTGTTAAGTCACCCTTCAAAGTTGTTGAAGGCGGTGTAATTCAATTATATAATATGAAAAATATTGATATAAATGGTTCCGGTTCTTCTAATATAACAGCTACAGCCATTAGTGCCGGTACTGGATATTTTCAGATATCGAATTGCAATATTGATGTTGACGATGATACGTCAACGACTACCGTTGGATTCGGCTACATTGGATCGGCTACCAGTACTGAAGATGAATTCGTCGGAAATGTTTTGCATGTGCATGGTGATACTAATAATGTTTATGGTGCTCTTGCATTTCTTGGATCTCTAAGAAGCGCACAAAACTATATCCATGTTGAAGTTTCTGATCATGCGGGCGGCGGTCGGGCATATAGTTTTGTTGAATCAGGCGACGGTGTGGTTAATTCTCATATGGATGATATTGTTGCAGAAGATGGTTATACCGGAAATATTAATATGGTATCAAGTGCGTCTGATGGTGAGCTAACAGTCACGGGTAATGCTAAAGCAGCCACTTATGGATCAGATGGGACAGTAACGGATGCAGAATTGCTTTATATAAATTCATTATCCAGTAATGCGCAAACCCAGATTGACGGCAAACAAGCCACCCCCACAGTCTATGCAAAAACAAGTTCTGCAACATTGACAGGAACCGAAGTATCAGGGCTTAACACTATACATAATGACGGTGCAGGGGGCGAGGTTGTTCTGACATGGCTAACCAGAGTAACAGGCCAAGAGGCCGTGTTTTATGTCAATGATGCACAACACCTACAGATCAAAGCCGATTCAGGAGGCAAGATCAGAATAGGACCAGTTCAAACAGCGGTCGATGGCTACATTAGGAGTAATGTGGTGGGTAGTTGGATAAGAATCAAAGCTATGCCGGATGAACTCGTAGTGATGGGTTATGGCGGAATATGGACTTATGACGAATAATAGGGGAATATAATTATGGGAAAAATTGCAAATGTTATAGTGTCAGATTACAACGCACACACAATACTGCAGGCTACCACTAATAACACGCCGGTCCCGATAACAATAGCAGAGCAAACCCTTGTGGGTAGGATAACCAGTGGGGATATTAAGGCGCTGACTCAGGCGGAAGCCAAGAAGCTTCTTGGTATAGATTATGATACGATTTGGGTAGGTGCGGGGGCAATGATACCTTGTACAACCAATCCAGCAGAAGCAGCAACACAAGAATATGGAACAAACGATATTGATCTTGATATTCTTGCTTTTGATGATGGTGCCACAGAAGAAAGGGCTCAATTTGCCCTTGCTATGCCAGAAGCATGGAATCGTTCAACAGTCAAGGTAAAATTTTTCTGGGGAAATGCTTCTGGAGCAAGTGCAAGTGATACAGTTGAATGGGGCATTAAAGCCGGTGCGATTTCAAATGATGACCCTATAGATGCTGCTCTTGGTGATGCGGTTGTTATTACAGATACTGTTATTGCAGATGGTGATTTGCATGTTACAAGTGCGTCTCCTGCTTTGACAATCGGGGGTACTCCAGCTTTAGGTGACTTGATTCAGTTCGAGGTTTACCGAAATACAGATGGTACTGATGATATGGCAGAAGATGCCTGGCTTATCGGTTGCTGGATTCAGTTTTTAAGATCCAATACTATAGCCGCTTGGTAAGGGGGGATTATGTATAAATTAGAACACCGACGATTACATTTTAGTGAAGCGGTTGGGGTTGGGTTTGCCTTAACAGATACACTTGGACATGGTGGT
>Ga0075122_10002022_pt1 | contig 13734 bp, 8 predicted proteins | sample AntAceMetag02UKB_FD_69790 | JGI IMG/M metagenome (GOLD analysis project Ga0075122, IMG submission 69790) | Saline lake microbial communities from Ace Lake, Antarctica - Antarctic Ace Lake Metagenome 02UKB | ecosystem: Environmental > Aquatic > Non-marine Saline and Alkaline > Saline | place... | reverse complement strand
GTACCAAAAGTTTTACCTAAACCCTGCTTAACATTAAGTAAATTATCTGAATCAAAATCTTTTAAGTTATTACCAGTTGAAGAAATAGAAAAGAAATTTGGACTTGAAGGATCATAGTTTGCTGCTAAAGCTGAGAAAGAAAAAAGAACTAATAGGAAGAATGACAATATGATTGTTTTTATTTTTTTCATTTCTTTCCCCATTTATTTACAAAACTAATTGCTCCACTTTTTACTTGTCCATACCATGTTTGACTAGTAGAATAACCTTTAGAGGGTACACAAAAAATTAATTGATCCAAATCATTATTTATCCTATAGGCATTAATACATTCTTTGTACCTTGATCCCTGGGCGATAAGTTTATACCAAGATTCTATTGCCTGACAAGGAGAATCAAAACCACCAAAGCCATCATGAATATGACAATAATTTAGATGAGGATTTATAGAGATTTTACATTTACTTTCTGCATCTTTCCCAATCTTAGTACATCCTTTTTCTGTGATCTTAGCTTGAATAGAAGCTGATTTCAGTTTAGAATCACTATAACATTCTGTTGTAGGGATAAAACATTGTCTTCCTGAAGAAGACTTACTTCTTTTAGTATTAAAGATATTATTGAAAGGGCCACTGGAAGAAGCACTATCATAAGCTTGACAGTTACCACCACTAACTTTTGTATGAATCGCACCAGTACGTAACATCACAGACATAGGAAAAGCAACAGGCAAGCTATATTCTTGTTCCATTTTAATCAGACATGCCCCTAAATTATGTGTGTACACATCGACCCACAACCCTGCCTCCATTTGACCAAGATATTTTGTTTTCTTAGATCTTCCTAATTGATTATTATAAATTGCTTTATTAATATCGTCCGCAGTAATTCCATGTGTAGTTGAATAACCATAACCTGGTTGATTAATAGCTGTTGCTCCAGTTGGGGGTGGTGTCGTTGATTGTTGAATAGATGGTTGCGAAGAGGCAGAAGGCCCAGAAGAACCAGGAGTAACTTCGCCAGGAGAAGGAGTACTGCCAGCAGGTGCTGCTCGATACTCGTAATAATGAATCTCAAAATTTTCCCAAGTCCCTTGTTGTGAAACATTAGGATTAGGAACATAAATCAAATCTTTATATTCTGGTCTGACGAAAGGAGCAAGCTTAATCCAAACTTCGTCAATCTCTTCCTCTGATTTGGGAAGACCTCTGGGAAATAGTTCCATACTTGGTAGTGGAATGGCAACCATTGGAGATGTTGGAGTTGGAGATGAAGAGGGAGGTGTTGGTTGGGAAGATGTTGGAGCAGGAGTTGCTGAAGCCATGCAATTAGGGATCATGCTACCATATTTATTTTCTTCAACCTGGCCTTTTATAGGGGCAATTAATTCTGCATTAAAAGGATTAAAATTTGTAATACTTTCTTTAGGAGCAAAATAATAATAGGTATCAAAATGATAAGCATAACGTAAACAGTAAGCTACCGCTTTAACATGCCGATGGTCAGAAACAACTAAAACTTTTTCTCCAGGATTAATTAAGCCTTTTGAATTCTTAAGATTCTCAACAGTATCTCCCGATTTACTCTCTTTGACTATTTGTATTTTAGATTTAATATTGGGATTAATTTCTAACAGGTAATTTTCCATTTCTGTAGCTTCATTACAACTACCACTACAAGTCGCACAAGTTGCATCCCCATCTGTTTTTGCAACACAACCACCAGTTAAAATTAGCTTCTTGAAATTGCCGGAATTAATCAAATCATTACCTGCCCTAACACGATTCTCCATCTGTGAACGAATATGCCTACCGAGAATAATCATCGTATCAAATTTAGAAATACCGGCATCAGTAGTCAAAGCATTACCAGAATTAGTTTGTGGTGAAGAACTTGCAGACCCAACGGGATTAAAACCAACATCAACTGAAATTGGAAAATGATCTGAAGCAGATTTTGTTAAAGGGGATATCTCTATTTCAGAAACCAAGGGAGAAGAATCAAATACAGATTTTGAAAGAAATATATAATCAATTTTTTCTGATTTGTAAGTATTCTCTTGAGGAAAAGCACTGATAAATGTGTTTTTAAAATTGTTCATCGCTGAAGATTGGTCATTAAAATCACCCATAACAATAACGGGCCCAGTTTGTTTTGTTGCCACAGAATATAATTCATCAATTTGTTTTTTTCTGACAGCAGAATCAGACCTAATTAAATGGGTATTAAAAATGGTAACTTCATTACCATCAATGTTGACTTTTGCTTGTTGATAGATTCGATTTTCTCCTGATTGAGATTTATAAGAGGGTGCAAAAATAAGTGATAAGGGATACTTACTTAACAAAGCAATACCATACTGTCCACCATCATGATCTATTGCTTTAGAAAAATAACCGTTCATCCCTAACTTTTGTTTTAAGATTTCGAACTGATTAACATTACCGGAACGAACAGTATTAACATCAACTTCTTGAAGAGCAATAATGTCTGGTTTATGTTTTTGGATAACTTCAATAACTTCATTTAGATTACTTCCTGCTTTAATATTATAAGTCATTACTTCTAATGAGCAAACATTAACAGAACTCAAAACTAAAATAGAAACTAAAACTATCAAGAACAATAATTTACTTTTCCCTCTAACTTTTCCCCCCACCATTTCATTATTAAATTAAATAAACTCCTCTTCAAATTCACTTTCAACTTCAATATCTTCTACAAAGTATTCTTCATTAAGATATTCTTCATCAGCGTATTCTTCATCAAAATCAAGTTCTTCAATATCTTCACCCAATTCCATTTCAAATTTATTTACAGAAGTTATTTTCTTATTCAACAAAGGATTATTAATAATCAATTCTAAAGTGTATTCCCCTGCTGATAAATCTGAACCGACAACGAAGAAATCTTTGAAAGTGATTGATTCTTTTCGTTCTTTACTAGCGATATCAAAATTAAAATTGTTTTTCTCATCCACATCTAAAAGTAGTTCTCCATTTGGACCTTTAATGCGATAATTTTCTACAACCATGATTTGTCCATTTACAGTTGTCGTTTCAACCACAAATAAAAAGTAAACTTCTGAACCTAAAAAGAAATTTTCTGTTTCCCCAATACAGTTGTAATTTAAATCTACAAAATTACAAAACTTAAAATCTTTAATTGCTAAATAACCTTCTCTACCCATAGGAATAAATTCTGTATTCAAAATAGAAACTTGATCATTCTCAGCCTTAACTGAAATTGTTCCACTTTGCACCAAGTAAAGAATAAGAGCGCTAGTAATAACTATGACAACTAACATTACGAGGATTTCCACAATAACTTTTCCTTTATTATTCATTTTCAGTAGTAGCTTTAGGGGGAGATTGTTCAGTTGAAATTTCAGAATCAGGAGTTGGAACACCTGCAATCTTAATACCTTTACATTGAACTTCTTTTTGAATTTCAGTCATATATTGTTCAATTTTTTTAAATTCAATTTTATCTTTTACATCTTGAGGATATTGAATACCATATTGATCTTGACCAACATAATAACGGTTAAAGAATAACTGTAACATATTACAAACGTTACTTTTACCAAGTTCTTTCCACTTATCTCCTGCTTCAGTAATATAGCAAGCAGTAGCATAATAGGTATTAATCGCATCAGAAAGGTCGGCTTGTTTTCTAGCTAAATTCTGGCCAGCCAATTGCAAGACTTCACCACACTTATCGTCCATAAATAGTTTATGAAGTTTACTGGTTTCTTGAGATACTGCCGATTGTAATTGTAACACAATATTTACTGAATCTTTACGCTTACCAAAAGCAGGAGCTCTGACCGGAACAGTGGCACCTAAACATCCGCCACCAGCATTAGGTTGTAAAACTTCTGAAGTGATTGTAATGGCACGCTCATCTTTTGCAAAGTTCAAAGGTTTTGAAACTTGGTAACCACATTTTCCCTTTGCTCCAGTAGCTGCACCAATCAAATTCCTATATTGGAATCCGCCTTTAAATTCAAATACTACCTCTAATAATTCTTTAGCAGTAAAAGTGCTTTTGAGATTCCCTGGGCTTAATTGTTTGTTAAGAATTTTATCACTAATAATGTAAGGTGAAGCAACTTTAACATTTTTTGGAACAGTAACTGTATACAAACCTTTATTGAGTTTATAATTGAAATTATAAATACTTTCTTCAGCAGATTTTGGGATTGGGTTTCCTCCAATAAGGGGACTGGAACAACCTTTAGAACTTTGGGAAGTCCGAATAAAACTCGCAGTTGCACCAGAAAATAATTCTGAACTAACTGTTCCTAAATTAAAAATTTCAATTGCGGAAGGACCAGGAAGAGCTACAGGTAAAGCTATATCCTTTTCCTGTTCAAGTTGAGGAATACCAGTAACTTCAGTTTTCAAACAATACTTTCCGCCATCAGTATTAAAATGAGCTTTAACCCTAATTTCATCCCCTGCAGTAAACAAACCAGGAGTTTTACAATTAGTCCAGGACTGTGTTTTATCATCATAACAAGTGAAGTATGGGTCTTCCAGGTAAGCAGTTACACCGCCGCCAAACATCTTTTGTACTTCAGGACAATAATATCTACCAGAATCTATTTGTACTTGACAAACGAATTCTGAAGGTGGAGAGATGTCCAATAATGGGAAATAAAATTTACCATCTTTATATCCTTCATCAAAACAGTTTTCTGAATTTTCATTGTTATCTAATTGTAATTCAACAACCACATGATCATAACGATAATTAGAGTCAACTTTTTGTGGTGAAGGTATCTCTAAATCTATCATCTGTCCTGCACGAAGATCATTTAAACCTCGGCCTTGGTCAAGATACTTTATTTTTTCAGATTCAATCGCTGAAGCAACTGAAGTGGTGTGGTAACAATCGCAACCTTGCGAACCACATTCAATACCAGGATGACCTTTATCTTCAGGACCAACACATTTCAAATAAGTTCTTACACTTCTAATTTGACATCCTGGGAAAACTAAAACACCTAAATTATAATTAAACACCGCTGTTCCAGTTTGCGGATTAAATGTAGCAAGTTCTCTTTCTCGAGGGAAAGCCATAACAGTAGATTTTGTTTGGAAAGCATAAGCAGAATCTAAAATGAAATCCATTCCTAACGGCCAATCATAGCCGAAAGCAGCCATACAAATTGATTGCGTAAAACCCTGCACGCCAGTAGCAAAGAATTCATTAAGCTTAGCATTACCATAATCTGATTTAATATCGTTAATGGAAGATTGCATGGATTCACCAATTGATTCAAAGCCAGCATTAAATCCAAATCCAACTTTGTCTAAAACTCCGCCTTCACTTTTCTTCTGATCATCCATATTTATTGGACTACAATCGTTAGCAAAGTAAGCTAACACTTTATACATTAAACCGCAAACGTGTTGTGAGAAAACAGTTTTACAAACACCTGCGTCTCTTAAACCCGTAACTTTAGCTTCTTCAATACAACCAGATAAACCTTCTAAAATACTTTTTAACATTACTAAGTCTGCTCTAATTCCGGAGAGGCAAAGAGTTTGATATCTACCAATAAATTGGGTATGGGGATCAACAGTAGCCACTTCTTCATTACCTTCTCCTCTAAAATAATCTATTAAATAATCTGCTCCAAAGGCAGAAGATAAATCTCTACCAGAATAATAACGCCAAGTAGGATATTCAGTTCCTCTTCTTTGATTGTTCTCTTTAAATAAAGCGTCCTGACGATAAATCCAATCTTCAGCAACATCACCAATTTTTCTAGCAGCTTGTCTTGCTCCAGAAAGTGGTTTCCCATCTTCTACAAAATCACAAACACATTGTAACATTCCAGTGGAACCCCCGACTTCTTCGCCTTCTTTATCAAGGATAGTTTCACCGGGAGCTTTTGCTACAAGATTTCCGAGACCAGAGGAAGCACGTTGACAAACACCACTTCCACCAACCAAATTACATCTTAAACGAGAATCACCACAATTATTACTTCCAGGATTACAATTTTTGCCTTCACCAAGAATAGGAGATGAACCGGCCCCTCCTGATTTCAAATCAATGAAACAGTCAGAAGTATAACCGGCAGAAAATTGAGATATTTTAGGTGTGGAGGATTTATCTGTGTTCGTTTGTTTACTAGCTGCAGGGGTTTCACCCATAAGTCCTTTCGTCCCTTGTAAATTAATTCCGTCATTAGTACTAACTTCTCGATAACAACCATTTTTAGTTGGTGTTATTTGGCCCATTGCAGTGTTTAAAACACTGCTCTCTCGAGCATAACTATAACCGGGTCTACGATCGTTTCGACAAGCAGATTCACAATTTCTATCTTGACCAACAATATAATTATCAGAACCTTTTGGCCGATAAGCCATTAATCTTTCTGGAATAGAATAAAGAGTTTCTGCGTTTAGTTGTTGGCCAAAACGCTTAATCAAATCAAGATAAACAATTTCGCCGCCCCCGGAGATTCTATCACCGCCTGTTCCAGAAAGAATATACAAACGTTCATTAAAACGGTAACAGGTAGTAATCCCTTTTTCTCTTATGTTTAAGATGGCACTACTATCAGTAGGATTCGAATTTGCTTCCAATACTTCTTGACAATTTTCAACTTCTTGTAAAGGGATTCCCTGAGCAGAGATGGTACATTGATTTTGTTTAACAATAACTGTTTGAATTTCTGCTTCTGTCTTAGTAGAAGTCCAACCTGCAGGAACTTTCCTACAGAAAACTCGGTCACAAGTCCAACGATAAGCTTGGTCAAGAGCAGATTCAGCTTTCCATAACGAAGCAGTTTTTGGACATAGTGCATCTAAAGTATAATCTTTACTATTCCAAGCAGCACCTTCGTGGCCATAAGTCCCATCAGTAATTAAAGAGAGAGGATTGTTTGCTTGATTAAGAATTCCAGATAGTTCATCCCAATGATCAATTGTACTTTCCAACAATAATTTACTTTGTTCTGAGGGAATAGGACATTGTTCTTTATCATCATTACCGGCAACAGTATCAGCAACTTTCTTCACCGTGGCAGCATAAGATTCAGTTTTAGAAACGAATAATCTTGACCATCTGACAACCATTCTTAATAAAAATGAACCAATACAACTTACTCCTGCTACTAAAATTGCATCTTCTAAATAAGGTAAGACTGTATCAATAGTATCAATGGTAGAACGAAGAGCAGTCAAACCTTCATCAGCCATCCAATCGGGAAGCATATCTTTACTATCAACAGGGATATCAATAAAATAACTTAAATCAAAACAACTAGTTTGAGTTTTAGTTTGTCCAAATTTACCAGCATTATCACGTTCACGATAACTAACTCTAACTTTTAATGGGAAAACAACTTGCCTTTTTTTAAACTCATTCCAGAAATCGCCTTCTGTCTCACTTAACTTTTCGGCAGTATGTAAATCAAAAGTAGTATACCAAGCAGTGTTGTCAGCATTAGGAAGTCCTTTTATAGTTGGAGGCATAATCATACAACCTAATTCTGAACTATCATCTTCCATCATCCCTCTCGTACAAGCACGATCAAAACTTACTGAAGTGATTTCAAAAGCTTCTTGCAATTCAACACCAGTGGTGTAATCAATCTTTGCGATTCCAGTACCACGATAAGAAAGATTAAACACTGCTGTAGCTTCTTCACGACCAATATCCAGTAAGCTTGGATTTAAACGTAAAGGTCGTTGAAATTGAGCTAGTGATTGAATGTCAAAATCAAAATTATTTGAATAACAAGTATTAATTGAAACTGTAGTTTGGGCAGAACCAGACCTACCAACTTTATCTTCAGCAACAACAAAAACATAATAACTAATTTTTTCTTGATCAGCAGCTTTTTCAATTCCTGAAAGAGTATAATCTAATAATTCAGCAGGAACTTGTTTCGGAGCCAAATCTTCTAAAGAATGAGATTCACTTTCAAAATCAACATCTTTAAATGTGAAAGTGCCGTTTTTATCAGCAGTAACTTTTGCATAAGCTTTCTTAAAGTCGGGTTTATACTCATTACCAAGAGGACGATAAATATAAATGTAAACGGTTGCACCCGGTTCAGTCTCTCCATGAATACTCGATTGAGCTTTACTTTGATAACCACCGCCAGGAGTAAGCATTTTTCCCTGATAATATTCGTTACCTTTTTCAATTTCAAAACTAACTTGCGGTGCTTGAGTATCAGAATAAATAATATGTTCTTTAACAGTTTCCCAACCAGCAGCATCTTTAACCACAATTCTTAAAATGTTATCTCCTTCTTCAAAAGAGATAGTTTCTTCAATCTTTAAACCATCGCCTTTAGCAACAGATTTATTATTAATAAATATTTCATAAGTTGACTCTTCAGAGATGGTAGCTTCTAATTTAAATGAATTATCTGTAGCAACTTCCGGAAGAGCTGTAAAAGTTAATTCTGGTTTACTGGAATCTGAAAAAACTTGACCAGAAGATTCTGCTTTGTTTCCAGCATTATCAAAAGCCTCGATTTTAATACTAGTTTTTTTATCTTTACTAATAATAACATTAGAGAAAACAAACTTTCCTTCCGGAACATCTCCACCAAAACCAAAAGCTTGACCAGCAATCGCTTCATCAGTTGCAGGTTCTACTGCAGATTCTTCTGTGACAGGTTCGATTGCAGCTTCCTCAATAGGTGCTTCAGCAGATTCTTCAGATTCAACTGCTTCTTCAACAACTTCTTCTTCAGCAGCAATACCAAAAGATTTCCCTAAATCTTCTTCTTTCAAAGCGATAGTAGTAGCAGATAAAGCACCATCAACATATAACTTAACTTCTACGCCCGGTTCAGTCCAACCAGATAAATCAAGTTTTGTTCCGGCAACCAGTTCCGGAATTTCAATAACTAATTCAGGAGGAGTTATATCTGGCGGTAAAGTTTTGAAAGAATAAAAATTTCCAGAATTATCATCAACAATATCGCCACTTTCAACTTTATAATAATAATTTTTTTCTGGTTGAAGATTTCCTAATGAGAATTGATGATCAGTAACTTCTTTAGCATTACCATTCCTCTGTAGATTTTCTTTATCTTCACCATAAACTACAAAACTATCTGCCGGTTCATCAGTATCCCAACTAACCGTAGCAGAATTATCAGTAATATCTTCAGCTTGAGCGTTAGATATTTCTAAAGCACTAATTAAAGGTAAGTTAACAAATAAGATGATCACCAAAGCTACCAAAAACTTATTCATTGTCCACATCTTAGTTTTTACCATCTTTTATTTAGTCTTAATTTTGTTTAGTTTTAATTTCTGGAGGAGGAACAACTTTACTCAATTCTTCCAAATTAAATAATAAATCAACAGTTTCATCATCACTAGGTTTATCTTTAGCTAAAACATGAAAAATTATTTCGTCCGTATTTTCTAAAGCCACCCAAGGAATAGTCCAACTACCAATATAACCACCCAAAAAGTTATCTTCGTTAAGTAAGTTAATTTCAACACGATAATCGAAATCAGCATAAGCCAACAATTCAATTTTATCTTTATCTACAACCTTTGGATCAATTTCTTTTGATTCAATAAAATTAATTTCGTGAGTTAATTGATTTTGAGTATTATTAGTTCCAGTAAATTTAAGTTTAACAATGGCAACTTCGTCAGGTGATAATTCTTCTCCAGCACCTAAAGGAAACTCTTTAGAGATGAATTGGTGTTTTATAATTTTTATTTTATTTTTAGGAATAGGGATTAAAGGGACCAAATCAAGTTCTACTTCTTTATTTCGTTCAGTAACCACTCGCACAAAATTTTCTTTATAATTTTCTTTTTCGCCTCTTAAAATTCCGCCAACACAATAAGGAAAATTTGTACTGATACCAGCAAAACCAAGATTATTAAAATCGTATTCTGTATTTTCTAATTCACAAGTGTAACGTAAACAAGTAAATGAAAGTCCAACATCACCCAAATCTTCTTTGTAACTAACCCCTTTACCATTCTCAACCAATTCATAAGTTTTAATGGTCATTGGAATAATTCTATCTTGACAATATTCTTCACTATTATCGGAAGGAACAATGTAGGAGGGCCGAGAAGTTTTTTCTCCCCGATTAGGGTTATTTTGTAATAAATGAACAGTAAGAGCAATATTAAAATCATAACCGGTGGTTTCATCTCTAACACTAACAACAACCGGGAAAATTAAATCATAAGTGAATTTCCAAGTCTGAATGCAAATTAAAGATAAAGCATTCCCTGCACCTAACTGAGAACTTTTCATTTTTGATCCTGATACGGGAGTTACTGCAAAAATATGAGGATAAGTAGAATCAAAATTAAAAACGACACTGGTATCAGGTGATTTATAATCAGCTCCTAAATCCCATTGATAATGGTTTTCATAATAAGTTAGGCCATCTTTAAATTCAGGATAATAAGCATTAGGGAAATCAATAACGTCTGTTCCTTTAACTTTAAGTTGTTTTATGTTTACTCGTAACATATCCATTAAAGTTTCTTCAACTTTTTTAGTGCTCCAAGTTTTTTTATTACAACTCATTTCAAATCCGGCAACAGGAACATCTGAATGTTCTAATGCAATTAAGTCTTGAGCAATATCTTCCAACTTTAATGAATCTAATTCACTTAACACTATTTTTTCTGCCAAATCTCGAAGACGTTTAAGTTTTACAGGAGATTCTACCTGGTGGTTAATAACTTCAGAAACCACTTCACCGGCTTTATTATTTATTTCAACGTCCCAATGAACTTTAAAGATAACTTGTTTATCAACAATTTGAGTATCGGAAGTAATGTCGCTCTTTTCAATTAAATCATAAGTTTCTTGAAAAGCTTCCATGTCAAATAAACAATTACGTAAATTATTTTCCATGTATTCATCAATTCGATCTTTAAGTTGTAATAGAGAAGGGATGTTAGTATTGGCACCATAAGCCCAATAAGGAATTACATTCATCGGAGAAACTCTTAAACTTAAATCAGCAGTGGTTAAATCTTTTGGAACGTCAACATAACCGCCCTGTACACCAATTGCAAATAAAGCTTCGTCGCCAATCTTGTCCATACAAGTGGTAATGAAATTTTCAACTTTACCTTTTTCCGTAAGAATAACTTCTTCCGATTTAAATGAGACTACCTCAGTTTTAAGAACAATTACTAATGTTAAAGCTAAAAGCATTATGATTCCTAAGATGATAAAAACAGTTATTTGCCCTTTTTTAGATTGAAATTTAGAACTAGCTCTAATTACGTCTAATCTATCCCTCTTTTTATTATTCATTTAATACTTTTAAGTATAATATATTTATTTATAAAGCTTTTGAAAAGAGGAGGGTTAAAAATAGGGGATAAAACAGATAAAATGATGTAAGATGACAGAAAAAATAGTGATTAATTAGAAAAATAATTAAAAAAATTACATTTAACAGAAAATCATTACCCAATATAGCTTACTTCTTTCTTCTTTCCTTCGGCTCCTGCTTGAGCAGAAGTTTTTAATTCTGACATCCATTCTTTAGTTTTTTTCATCAACTCTTTTTCAACTTCTGTAATCTCTTTATTCATCTTTTTAAGATCAATGCCAAACTTAAATTTCTTTTCCATTACTTTTAGAATTTCCTTTGCGCCTTTAATTCCTAAGTACATCGGATGGCCAAAAGTTTCTGCTAATAACGCAACGCCTTTAACGTTTCTTTTTTTTCCCAATCCTAAAAGAACTCCGGAAACTCCGACGATAGGACCAACAACTCCAAAAATATTTTTTTCAACAAGCATTCCTTTTTTAATATATTCTTTGAACAAATCTTTGTCGTTACTTGTACAATAAACTTTAGGTTTTTCTGGCATTTCATGTAAACCAATTCCGCCAGTAGTGATTACTTCTGAACATTTGTAATGGTTAGCAATCTTTAATATTTCATCGCAAAAAGTGTAACAACTTTCTTCATCAATCGGTTGAATATCTCCAACAAGTAAAAGTAGATCTCTCTTTTTTTTATCATTAAACTGTTTGTAATAAATTTCTACTTTTGGCATCTCCACCAAATTCTCTTCATTAACAAAAACTGAATGAGGAAATTTATACGAAAAAAATGAATATAATTTTTTAGCTTTAAATTCTTCAACTAAAAAATCTGTAGCGATCTTGCCCACATTTCCAATTCCAGGTAAACCTTCTATTAAAAGAGGATTATTTAATTTCGGAAGAGTTTTCTGTTCCTGTGTAACTTGCCAGATATCTTTCATGAGAGTTTAGAATATTTCTCTGTTTAAAAAGGTTTGTTTAATGATGAAATTTGATATCTCTTTAATAATAAATAAATTTATAAGTTTCAACTAATTAATCAGTGATAGGTGATAATATGTCAGACGAAAACATTGCAGAATTATAAGCATTAGCGAAAAATATTTGTAAAAATTCTAAAACTCCAATCATGTCAGGAATTAAAAGTAGAATAGAAATAATCAAAGAAGCTGCAGCCGAAGGAGGGGCAAATACTACATCCCCTAAAGTCAAAAAACTATTTAATCAAATCCATGGTGCGGCATTTGAATTAGAAAGGGTGTTAGCAAATAAATTATTTGATAGAACAGATGAATATTTTAAAGAAATTCACCATTGGGGTTTAGAGATTCTAGCTGCATTATAATAATAAAGAAAATAAAGATCTTCTTAAGAAATCAAATCGTATTCAGCAATACACGCTCTTGAAGAGGGTTTACGAATTTTAGAATTAACATCATAACCTAAAAGAAAATCTGGACACCCTTCCAACAACTTATCTTCAAGTTTATTTGTTTCTCTTCCCCCAACACGATTATCCAACAAAGATAAAACATAAGCTGTCCCCATAGAAATATAAACACTAAATTGTTCTTTTTTAGGGATTACGGGTTCATGATTTCTACTGGTATAAACCCTAACGGACCTAAAATCATTTTGATCATATTCTTTAACAAATTCTAAAGAAAGCCCACACAAAACACCGCTTTGTTCTTCAGGATGTCCAGGTAAATCTCTCCTGAATAACGTTGTATGATCTCCCAAATTAATAATTTTAGCTTTTTCTTCCATAAAATAACAATTAAGAAAAAACTATTTAAATATTATGGTAATGAAAAAGTAACGTTTATTCATTCAACACAACTTCACAGCTTCCTTCTAAACATTTAATCTCGCCTTGACCACAGTCAATCGTATCAGGAACACAGTCCATGGTGCACATCTGTCCACTACAATCGGGACCAGCTCCTTTAAGAACAGCAGCAGTTGGATGGCAACAAGTTGCTTGAACACAATCTGTATCTACAGAACAAACTTTTTCTGAAGGGGTGCAAGCTACTAAAAAAACAGCACTTAACAAAACCAATAATAAAATAATTTTCTTCATTTTTAATCACCTCTTTATGGTATGAATATTCTTTCCAAAAGGAACACCATCATTCTTTTTATGAATATCAACATCAATCCATTTTCCGTTCAGTTTAATTTTACTATAAAAGTGAACAAAAATATTTTGTTTAAGGTCATAAGTGAAAATCGTTTTTATCTCTTTCCGCCTAAACCTTGTTAATAAAGCATGTTGGAAAATGCTGTTTTGAATATGACAAGGCAAACAATTATTTTTTAGATTCCAAATATTGCGATAATAAAAATTTCGCCAAGGATAGTAAATCCAACATTGACTTTTCCAAACAAAATGATTGCCAATAAAATCATAAC
>Ga0075122_10002020_pt1 | contig 13738 bp, 12 predicted proteins | sample AntAceMetag02UKB_FD_69790 | JGI IMG/M metagenome (GOLD analysis project Ga0075122, IMG submission 69790) | Saline lake microbial communities from Ace Lake, Antarctica - Antarctic Ace Lake Metagenome 02UKB | ecosystem: Environmental > Aquatic > Non-marine Saline and Alkaline > Saline | place... | reverse complement strand
TAAAGTCCCGAGGACAAGTTGTTGTGATGGCAGCAACAAATCGACCAGAAGATTTAGACGAAGCCATAAGACGGCCAGGACGATTCGACAGAGAACTGAAAATAAACCCACCAACTGAAGACGCAAGAAAAGAAATTTTGCAAATACACACAAGGAACATGCCATTGAAAAATAAAGAGGAACTCTTAGATGAATTCTCAAATAAAACAATCGGCTACACAGGAGCAGACTTAGAAGTCCTATGCAAAGAGGCCGCGCTCCGTTCCGTAAAACCATTCTACAGTTCCATAATCAGCATGGGCGAAGCAATCGATGAAGAGGACGGGGATAAAGTAAAGGATTTAGAAAAGAAAAAACAAGAGCTCCTAGAAAAAATTTCAATCACAAGAGAGCATTTTGTTTACGCAATGAAAATGGTCGAGCCGTCGGCAATGCGAGAAGTTTTAATCAAAAAACCAAACGTAAAATGGACAGACGTTGCAGGGTTAGAAGAAGCAAAAGAAAAGCTAAGAGAGCTAGTAGAACTTCCACTTCTCAGACCAGATTTATATCGAGCCGCTGGAATCAAGCCAAGCAAAGGAATTTTATTATACGGACCTCCAGGAACCGGTAAAACTTTACTAGCTAAAGCCGTCGCAACAGAATCAAATGCCAATTTCATTTCAATCAAAGGACCAGAATTAATTTCAAAATGGGTCGGCGAATCAGAAAAACACATCAGAGAAATTTTCAAAAAAGCAAACCAGGTTTCGCCAGCAATTATCTTTTTCGACGAATTCGATTCAATCTCAAAATCTCGAGGCTCAGGGATTGGAAGCGACTCATCTGAAAAAGTTGTAAACCAATTATTAACAGAATTAGATGGCGTCGAAGAATTAGAAAATGTTATGATAATCGCCGCAACAAATCGAAAAGATTTAATCGACCCAGCATTACTCCGGCCAGGAAGAATTGATGCCCACGTCGAATTAACAAATCCAGACGACGAAACAATAAAAGAAATTTTCAAAGTCCACACAAGAGAAATGCCATTGGAGAAAGATGTCTCGTTAGAAGAATTAGGAAGCATGACCGCAGGCTGGAACGGCGCAGAAATCGAAAACGTTTGCCGACGAGCAGGACTAAACTCAATCAAAAGAAATTACACCGAAAAAGATTTGAAAAAAATGAGAATAACAAGAAAAGATTTCATCGAGGCGATTGAAGAAATTTCAAAAATGATTGGTAAACCGATCTCTAAAAAAGAAGAAAAGAAAACCATAAAGAAAAAGGTTTCAAAGGCTTGAATTTCCCCTCGTGGTCTCAGAACCTTCCATGTCCACACTTCCAAAAACTGTATTCAATTTAGTAATTTCCAAATAGCCCTTAAGCTTCTCAGAAATATTCGTGAGATGTATCGGCCTCCTTGTCCCATTCTGACGGTCTATAAGCCAAGCTAGACCTTCTCCAGAAATATCCCTTCCATTTAAATCCACAACTAGTTTTGAATTACCAATCTCATTAATATAATTATTAAGATGCCTATTCGTTGCTAAAATATTCGAAGCATTTATATTACTAAAAGGTAGTTTGTATGGTTCAATTTGGCGATCATCCCTCTCCCCCATTCTACTCCGACGTCCTCACAACCGTATCACCGCTAATCACAAAAGTATTCTCAATCTGACTAACCGGCGCCTTGCTCTTCTCAATCAACATCGGATACTGATGCAAAATCCCCTGCTTTTCCAAAAGCGCCAAACTAAATTTTATCTTCTTGAAATTCTCATCTTTCAACCATCGAGCACAAAAAGGCAGCGTCCCAAAAGTCTCCCTAACAAATTTCAAAATCTCACGAGCATCCCTATCTCGAACCTGCCCCTCTCCATTCAAAACATAAATTCCACCAGGCGCCCCTTCGTAAATATCACCAACTCCAGTCGTCACAAACGGCTCAATCGCAAAAGCAATATCATCGAGAATTGTCTTATTATCATTCCTATAATTCGAAATCGTAAGCCCAGCATGAATATCCCCCTGGTCCAAAGTGTGCCCAGACAAAGTCTTAATCACAGAAAACCGCGAACCATTTCTCTCATTCCATTCTTCCAAAACATCCTGAACAGCGTCGCCAACATCGCGAACCTCCATCCCAACTTTAACAACCTTCGTTGCCTCTTCCAAAGCCTTCTCATTCAACTCAATCATTTCCTTAAATTTGCCATCCTCAGTCAAGTCAACACTAAAAGCAGTATCCGCAATATAACCATCAATCGCAACCCCCACATCAACTTTCAAAATTCCCTCGGCAATCGTCTCATCCCCACTCGCAGGAGTATAATGCGCCGCAATTTCATTCAACGATAAATTCACAGGAAACGCCGGCTCGCCTCCAAGCTCAAAAATCTTCCCATCAATCGCCTCAGCAATTTCAATCAGTTTCATCTTCGGCTTAATCAAACCCCGAGCAAAAACCTTAACTTGTTTCGCAATCTCCCCAGCTTTCACATAAGCATCAATCTCATTTTGTTTCATGAAATAACAATATGATGATGATATTTAAGATTATGGAAATCGTTAAATATCAAGTTTCTTTTTAATATATATGGATAAACTCGGAAACCTAAGAAGACTCGCCACTGAAATAGCCTTGAAATTAGGATATGCCCCAACAGAACAATTAATCGAGGCAAGACAACTAGCATCTCAACTTGAGGATGACGTCTTAGAGTTAACACAATCTAAAGGGTGGGTAGATAATCAATTGTTAAATGCTCAGGGTAAAATTGGACAACTGGAAGAAAAGAATAATGAGTTGTCAATAGCGGCAATCGGCTACCTGAGACAAATAGACAATTTAGACAATTTAGCAACTCACTTGAAAGTTGACAAGAGGAAGCTGCACATATATTTGCGACATGCTATAAATCAACAGCCATTCTCCAAAGTGGGGGTAGTATTAGCCTACGAAAACGGGATGATCCATTGTCAAAATAAAAAAACGACAAGCCTTGCAGGCGTATTACAAGGAGAAAATCTTTACGATCACATAGACCCCAACCAAGAAGGCAAGCAAACAGTTGAATCGGGTGGTCACCACTACAATGTCTTTTCATCAAAAGTCCCTTATGGATACATAGTCAGTATAAAATCCCCAGGAATAATAGACAGAATCAATCATGAAAAGAAAAACAAAAAATCAGTATCCCCAGAAGACCAAAAACACAAAACACAAGTGATCATTGCACAAGCTCAAGCTGCTACCGCGAAAAGAGGGATCAATCCCTAAATAGTTGAACTCTTCCGTCTTCTCTCTTTCGGCAAAAACCCAAACAAAGTTTTTCCACCATCCCCAACTTTCGCAGTCCCAATAAAATCTTTTCCATCAGCAGACTTCACACAAACGAAACCTCTATCCCATTCCAACTTTTCGCCAAACTCAATATTCTTCCCCTTAAACCATTCCTCTTCCTGCTCCTCACTCAAGATAACATTCCTCTCCGTCAACTGATCTTTCCAAACATGCATCCCATCCAAACTCAAACGAATCTCCCGAACCCCATTCCGATTAACCATCTCTTTCCCAACATAAAGCCCAATCCCCTCAATCGGCAAAAGCCTCCAAATATCATAAATCGCCTCGCTGTCCAAATCCCCACTAAAAGCCCGAACCCGTTCCTTCCCAGTCTTGACCAACATCTGCGTAATTTTCTTCATCCCCAAATCCTCAACCCCAGCTACAAACTTCTTCTTCTTCGCCCGATCTATAATCTGTATTTTCATCGTCGACCCTCCAACTTACATTCATCGCTCAATTTCTTAATCTTTGCAACAAAAAACCCGTCGGTATCATTATCCTGCGGATACAACCTCAAACATTTCTTAACCTCGCCCGACAACTCATTCCCTTCCCAAGAACAAACCCCCTCACGAAACTTCAATGGCAACTTTAATTGCTCAATTTCAATATCAAAGTTCTTAATCAAAAAATCAACAATCATCTCATCTTCCTCAGGCGCCAAAGTACAAGTCGAATAAATCATCTCACCCCCAACCTTCAAAAGTCTCAAAGCCGCAACAGCCAACTGCTTCTGAACACCAGCAATTTTCTTAATCATATTAGGATTCCACATCAAAAACGTCTTCGGCGATTTCCTCAAAGTTCCCTCACCAGAACAAGGCGCATCAACAAGAATTTTATCAAATCTAATCTGAGACTTATTAAGCAATCTTTCACAAAGCGCAACCCCTTCCTTCCGAGTCACAATCGCATTCATAACCCCGCACCTTTCCAAATTACTATTCAAAATCCCAATCCGACCCATGCTCAACTCATTCGCAATAATCGTCCCCTCATTCTCCATCATCGCAGCAGCCTGCGTAGTCTTACTCCCAGGCGAAGCACACAAATCCAAAACAAAATCCCCAGCCTTCGGTCTCAAAGCCAACATCGGCAACATCGAAGAAATCTCCTGAACATAATAATACCCAAGCAAATGCTCCTTTGTCTTCCCAAGCTCACCAGGATTCAACTTAGAATCGACAACCATAACCTCAGGAAACTCGCTCATCGGCTGCCTAATCTCCCAACCATAATTCTCAAGTCGCGATTTCAATTCCTCGACACCAATCTTCAAAGTATTACAACGAATCGAAACAGGACACTTAGTATACGAAATCTCAAAAAACTCCTCAGCCCCTTTCTTCCCAAGCAAAGCCTCCATCCTCTCGACAAAACCTTCCTTCGGCGGAAATTTCTCTTTCAAATACTCACTATAAGACTTTCTTTCTTCCATAATAAAATATCAAGAACTAACCTTTTAACGTTTTTGCTTCCCAACAAACAATATAGGAAAAACAATATCACTAATACAACAAGGAATGAACACAGCCAAAAATACAATAAACGAGATCAATAAAACAATCCAAACATTCATCACCATACTAAAAGCCAAAATATAAAACAAGCTCGCAAAAATCGACAAGAAAACATGTACCGAATGACTAACGTTAAACAAATTAAATTTCATTCCAGCAACAGCCCCAATCAAAGCAACTCCCAAAATCAAAATCGGATCTTCTAAAATTGGCAAATGAAAACCAGTCTTAAGTAAAAATAAATTACCAGCAATCCACGGCAACAAAATATCACTCAAGCTCCCAATTAAAATCGCCCCAAAAATCCCAACCAAAAATCCGCCAACGACAGACTTTTTATATTTCCAATAAATCGCCGAAGTCGCAGCAGCCGAAACCAAAACATGAGCAGGATGTAAGAGCTCAAAAATACTTTCGGAAGGAATCGTCCAATTCAAATAAATAAAAGCAACCAAAACTCCCGCAGCCAAACTTGCGAAAAAAGTAAACGGCAAATGATGCTTCAACTCTTTCAAAATAACAGCCTTCTTTTTCATAAAATTAATCAACAAGACATCTTTTTATACCTAGCGAATAAAGCCACCCAAGCCCCGTGCGAAGCGCAACCCTCGGCATCTCAATGCCAACCCCCGTTTCGCAAAACAACCCCCGGCGCAGCCAACCACCGCAAAAACTTCAAAAAAGTTTTTGCTGCGTCTCCCCATCAACAATCCCCTTAATATCGACGCCAAACACATCAAAAATATTCTCAACCGCTGGAAGAATCTGGCTGTTCAAATAATAATCCATATCATAAAGCGCTTTCTCATCAGGCAGAAAAACCCTGTCCCGAACAAGCTTCCCCTTCCCACCATTCTCACCAATATAATATTCAATCAACATCCCAACAGAAATCGGAACGCCATCTTCCCCCATCTTCTTCGCAGCAATCACATGAGGACCCTCAGATAAATATTCATCCAGCGGCCGTTTAAGCTGAGTCCTAATCATCAAATCCCCCAAGTCAACTTCCCGATTTCTCAACTTAGAAACAGTCTCCTTCGTCAATTTCAAAGCCCGTTTCTCGTCGCCATCATGCAAAATCATATTCAAAATTTCACTCTGCAATCCCCTGGTCAATTTACACCAATCCCGACGAACCGTCTCAAATCCACGAATCTTAATCTTGTCTTTATCATCCAACAAAGCATATTTCTTCTTCGCCCCAGTCTTAACGCCCCGCTTCGCAACAAACAAACCCCGCTTGTAAAAATCCTCCAAGTCAAGTTCCATAATCCCAGGCAAGTCATTATTAATCTCTTCCAAAAATTTCATAATATCATCCTTACTTTTCCCATTTTGCAAAAACGCGATAGAGTCCGTGTCCGAATAAATAATCGTATAACCGGCATCACGAATCTTGTTAATAGTATCGCCAGTAAACTTTCTAACAAAAGCCAAAGTCGATGCCGCAGCCTCACGACTATAATACCTCGCGCCAAAAAATCCCTGATATCCAAAAGTCGCATTCGCCAAAAGTTTGTAAGCATTACTCCGAGCCTTCGTCATCGCATTTTTATTTTCAGAATATTCTTTCTTGTACTTCTTCCTTTTCTCGACAACTTCTGCCAACAGCGTCGGGAAAAACCCAAGCTTCTTTTCAAAACAATAACTAACATTATTCCCATCAAGCTCAAACTCAGGAGTCTTGTGGCAATCCCCAGAACCATCACACAATGTCGCCTTCGAAATATTAAACGAAACAATAATGCTTGCGTGCATGCTCGTAAAATCGAACATCACCAAATTCTCATAAAATCCAGGAGTTGGTTCAAAAACATCCGCTCCTCCAAATTTCCCCATCATCTTCCGCTCGCTACTCTCGTTATGCATCGGCCGCTTCTCCGCAATCTCATTGAACCGATCCAAATTATGCAAAACATGATTCTCAACATGAGTCGCCATCCGGTCTCGAGTAATGTCAAAAATCGGCTCCTTAATAATATTACAAAACTCAAAAATATCAGGCCAAATTTTCTGCGCCAATTTATAAGTCACCGCAGAATCCTGCAAATTATAAGAAAAAAATTCTTTCCAATCGCCATCTTTCATATCCTTCAATTTCCGAAAATCAAAATCTTCTTTCTTCTCGCCAACCAATTCTTTCGCAACTTCATTCAGCGACAAAGTCTCGCTCTGCAAATACTGCGAAAAGACAGCGTCGATAAAACGATACAAATCGATATGGACAATCCCGGGAATTTTTCCAGAGGGAATTCTCCCACGAGTAAAAGACGGAACCTTTCCATCAATTCCCAAACTCAACTTCACCTTATTTTTCTGCGCCGCAGCCTTAATGTACGGCAAATCAAATCCATCACTAAAATATCCGGTCAAAATATCAGGGTCAAATTCCTTAACAGCTTTCACAAAACCCTCAATCATATCACCTTCGTCCTCGAAAGTCTCAACGTAATCCTGAACATCATCACATTTTTTCCAAGTCAAAACTTTCTTAAAATTATCACCATAAAGCGAAATCATCAAAACATCGCCCTTCCCAAGTTCGCTATCGCTCGTCTCAATATCATAAGCCAAAATCTTCGGAACAAAGTCAAGCTCATCAATCTTAACAATTTTCTCAGCCTTCACACAAACATCCAAATCAATCGCGCCACCAAGCCCGCCAAAATCATTAACATCCAAAACATCACCCTCGACCTCATACCACTTCAGAGGCTCGACCTTTTTTTCCTTAATATATTTAGTAATCAAAGGAATGTCATATTCCCTTCGCTTATCAATCTCCTCAATATCCCCAATCTCCGACGCCACATCGTGCGCATCCTTATGGTTCGAAATAAAAACCCGAATCCCACAAACATCCTTCCCCAGAAATTTCTTCTTCACAACCTCAGTCCTCAAAACTTTCGTAACTCGCGACGCCTTCTCAACACTAATCTTCCCAATCTTCCGAGCAATCGCATCAGCCTTTCCATCACATCCTTCCTTAAGTACAATCCAAAAATTCGGCTCATAAGAATCAATAACACAAACCTTCACCCCCTTATCCGTCCTCCCAACTAACCTCACAAAATTCTTTCCCTCAAAATCAAAATAGTCATAATCAACGGGAACAAACTTAAATTTCATAACAATCCATACCCAACAAAGCTTATATGTTTTTCGAGCCGATTTATTTGACTACTTCTCAATGACATAATTAGAAAGGCTTAAAAATCATAAATTACTTAATATTGTATGAGAATTCAGGATGTAAGTTACATCCCAGTTTCAAAAAGGGATAATTCTATTGAGGCAGTTAGTCCTGTCGTCGAGGCTTCGGCGGAAAGACCATATAACCCAAAACAAGACAGACCAGCTTATTCTCAACATCAAATTAAACAAAGATTCAGCGAACCAGGATTAGGTGGCGTGGTCGACACTCAGGTATAATGGAAAAAAGAAACGAACACTTATTTTTCATGTCGCTGCCGACATTGTCAAATCCAAACATCAGTGGATATAATAGCAAGACATCAGGTGTAAAAAGGACAATGGCCGTATCGGCACAAAAGGCAGCTAATAATATTCTATATAAAACATTTGGAAATCGCCAAAGACAAGTTAGAGAAGATTTGGTGTCAGAAGGTTTTGCCTTAGAAATATTAGTCGAAAGCATTGATAATGTTGCCATATCGACCGCATTAGATAAATCGAACAAAAGGCTATTAGATATTGAAGAGCTTCCCCCAATTACTAAAGAAGAGTTGACAAACGCCCTTGCCTATAAATTTGGTGGCGAAGCAAAAGACTATGAGAAAGAAGCCGGGGATTATCTATCCAGCCATTAAAACCCATTAATCTTATTAACTTCCCCCGCTTTTTCTTCACATGGGAGTCCAGATATCAGACATAATTCCAAGAAGCGAAATTTCAATCTCAGACCTAAAAGGCAAAACCGTAGCCATAGACGCCTTCAACACACTCTACCAATTCCTGACAACAATCAGACAACCCGACGGCACGCCCCTAATGGACAAACAATCCAGAATAACATCCCACCTCTCAGGCCTCTTCTACCGAAACATAAATCTCCTTCAAGAAGGAATCAAACCAGTCTACGTTTTTGACGGCGAGCCCCCAGAATTAAAACAAGCAGAAATCGCAAAAAGAAAAGAGGCAAAAAAAATCGCCGAAGGAAAGTACAATGAAGCAAAAGAAAGACAAGATGAAAAAGAAATGGGAAAATACGGCGGCCGTTTCGTAAAAATAACTGATGAAATAATCCAAGAAAGCAAAGCCCTTCTCGAGGCAATGGGAATCCCCGTCGTCCAATCTCCAGGCGAAGGTGAAGCCGAAGCCGCAGCGCTATGCAAATCCGGAAAAGTCTGGGCAGCAGCGTCACAAGATTACGACGCAATTCTCTACGGAACCCCATACCTAATAAGAAACCTGACTCTCGCGAGACGAAGAAAAACATCATCAGGACTCTACGTCGAAGTCAACCCAGAACTAATCAATTTTCAAAACGTCCTAAACAATTTACAAATCGACCAAGACCAACTAATCTGCCTAGCAATCCTAGTAGGAACAGACTACAATCCCGGCGGAATAAAAGGCCTCGGCCAAAAAAAAGCCTTAGAAATTGTCCAACAATACAAAATCCCTTTCGAGATTTTCAAGCACGTCAAAGCAAAATTCGATTTCATCTTCGACTGGCAAGAAATCTTCAGACAATTCCACGAATATGAATCATCAACTCTGGAGTCGGTAGAATTCAACAAAGTCGATAAACAGAAAGTAAAAGAAATTTTATCATCTCACGATTTCTCAGAAAACAGAATCGATTCTGGTCTACAAAAACTCCAAGCAATAGAAGACTCAAAAAAACAAAAGGGATTAGCCGAGTTTTTTTGACCTAGCGTAGCTCGAAAATCGCCCGATCAGGTTGTCCTTTGGACGGATCGGAAAAAGATTTTAGAACCCGAGCAAGCCCATATTTAATGCGAAGCATTAGAATCTATTTTCTACTTCCAGGGAATTTCTTTTTTAAAAGAAAGAGCCTAAGCAAAAGGGCCTAGCCGAATTTTTCTAACTTAATCCTCTCGCAACAATATGCCCAATATACAAAAGATAAAATATCACAAACATAATTCCGCTCTTTCTTCCGATCCCATGCCTTTTTCCTACAAACATAAAAATAAACAATAATAGCGTCGCGAAAAACATAATCGCAATATCGAACATTATAAAGCTTGGGATCACCATCGGACCTAGTAATGGTATAATTCCAAGAACCCAGAGTATATTAAAGATATTACTCCCAACAATATTCCCAATCGCCAAATCAATTTTCTTTTTCTTCACAGCAGCCAGGCAAACCGCCAACTCAGGCAAGCTCGTTCCTATCGCAATAACTGTAGCAGAAATTAAAAATTCACTAAGCCCAAATTGCGAAGCGGCAAAAATAGCCCCGTCGACAACCCACCGAGCACCAAAATATATCCCAACCAAACCAACAAGCAACTTCAAAAATATCTTCCAATAAGATTCGTGAATATCGGCGCTAAGTTCAATCTTCACACCCTTAGTCTTCCTCGCTGTCTGAAAAATATAATACATAAATATAGCAAACAAGCTCAATAAAATCATCCCATCAGTTGCAATCAGCGTCGAGCCCGCGCTCCCAATAATCTTCGCAGTCAAAGCAAACAAAACAAAACTCGCCAAAAGAGCAAAAGGAATTTCCTTCCAAACCGTAGACTCCTTCAATTTTATTTTCCCAATAATCGCGGTAATCCCAAGTATCAACAAAACATTCGCAATATTACTCCCAACAATATTTCCGAAAGTAATTGCACTAGAGCCATTAATCGCCGCAAAAATATTCACAACCAACTCAGGCAAACTCGTCCCAAAAGCAACAACTGTCAGTCCAATAATCAGCGTCGACACTCCAAGCTTTTTCGCCAAAGAAGACGAACTATCAATCACCCAGTCCGCACTCTTAACCAAAAAAATCAACCCGAGAGCAAACAGCCCATACTCAATCACCATAAACTTAAATAGAATATCCCATATAAAAAACTAATGTATACCGAGCGTAGCGGACTAATTAAAGGGAAATTGAACCACAAGAAACCGGAGGTGTCTTAGGAATGATAGTCGGAATTTTCCTCGCAATATCAATATCTGTCTTCCTAGCCTCCGCAGGAATAATTATCACACAACTAACCAAAACAATCCAACCAAGCCTCGTAACCGGCGCCGTCGTCGGGACATCAACCCTCGCATCCTACGCAGTAATAACCCTAATCGTTTCCCTCGTAGCCGTTTTCCTTTTTGTTCTAATTCTTAAAAAACCAAAAGGAACGTTTATGGAATATTAGTTCCTATCCAAACCTTTCCTTTGCCGCCTCATTACCATATTTTTCTGCATATTTTTCAACAGACACTTTTTTAACAAATCGCCCGCTCCTCTTATTTTCTCCACCTCGTCGCATTCCCGTCGTGTGGGCAAAATTCTCTAACCCTTCTTTCGCTACTTCAGCCTCTGCATGAATAACGGCCCTATCCTTTTTAGTCTTGGCTTTTTGCTCGCTTTCCTTTGCCACCTTAACTTTTTTACCCAAGGCCTTTATTGTGGTGAGATAAAAAAACCCAAAGAGTCCAGCCCCAGCCAACACAATAAGCCCCATCCACCACTGTCGGACAAGAGAATTAACCAACTCCACGAATTGGTCTCCAAATCCACGCATAGCTAAAGTCGCAATAATTCCAGACCCAACGAAACTCATCCAGAAATTCCAATCAAAAATCTCACTAACAGGGACAACAATAATTTCAATCAATAAAATCCAAAAAATAAACCCAAAAACAAAAGCCCAAGATAGTGTCAACTCCTGCCCCCAAAGAAAATTTGTTATCGGTCCAACATATTCATTAACAGCTTCAATTCTCTCCTCAGCCTTACTCTTCTGTAATCCAAGTTGCTCAGGATCAATCCCGCCACTCTCAGGATCAATAGGAAGAATGTCTATCACCTCCTGAATACCCTCGACATCTCCGGCACCAATCCCCGCATCGGGTTCAGCTCCAACAAGAAAACTAAATAAAATTAAACTTAAAACAAATACAACACAAACTCTTTTCATGAATTAGAATAGTGTCTTTAAACTTTTAAACATTCCTAAATAGGTTACCAATGGTAACCAAGGTAAGAAATAAAAAGCCCCCTCAAAAATCTGGTGATTTTCAAGGAGGCTAAATACATCATCAGTTCACAATCGTAGGTTCACATGGATCAGGATAATCTGAGTAAGCACTGCCGTAAGTTGATTGATCAGGCAGCTCTGGCCTTTCTACACCAAACTCAAACAACTGACTGCATACATAGTGGCGAACGCAAATTTCACGATCATACCACATCTTCCAGTCAACCCAAGTTGTATAATTCAAAGTGGTAAGCTGGAAAGATTTACCTTCCATCCCAGACCAGCCATCAATCTGATCCACCTTTCGAGTCCGGAAGTCCAGGATTATCTTGTCTTCCCGATCATTCTCATTGGTCGCATAAACACGAATCGCGACATGAGAAGGAAGTCTTCCCATAACGCTTACATATTCGACTCGATAAAAGTCATGTACGTCTGGATAATCCGAAGCCCGAATCCGAACATTGCCGCCTAAAGAATCTTGGATTGTGATAATCTGAGAGTTTGATGGATTATCTACAGCCACGGCATGTCCGCTACGATTATAAAAATGCGCTAGCAAAAGCACTCCAATAGTAACTGCAACGGTCGCCACTGAGAACCCTATTACAATTCCTTTTTTTTGGCCCTCTAAGCTTCCAGTAAAACGAATCCACAGCGCCCTCAGCCAGCCAATTTCTTGCTCGTCCGGTTCATCATTAACGCCCTGATTTCCTTGTTGTTCGACCATAATGGTCTCCTTTCATGGTATTCCGTAAGAATTAGATTGTTCCTAAGGTTTTTCACAATGAAAACCTTCATTTGATAAAGTTAGCACTAACAAAAACTAATATTTCTTCGCTAAAACAAACACTTATTCTGCTTACTTCGCGTGAATTTCCACAATTTCTGGAGGGTTACTTTTTGATCAATGGTTCTAAGGCTGAAAGTTGTTGTGGATAATTACTAAATTTTATAGAAATAAAACAAAAACCACTCTTAAAAATCTTTCTATTTGTTATTATTACAAAGTGACACAGTATTGCAATAAACTATCCTACAGTTAACACATCAAAAAACCTAGAACCCAGCTTCTGCCGCTCTAGACGCTTCAGCCATTTCTTTTCTGGCTTTGGATAATCGGACGTTTTTCTTAGCAATATCTACTTGAGACAACAGTTCCTCTCTGAACCAAGCCTTTCTAAAAAATCCTACAAACCATATCATAAGTAGCCCAACAACAAAGGATATCACATATGGCCAGCCCTGCCCTTCTGCAGCTCCAAAGAATCTACTCCAAGACATCACAAGGGAATATAATATAAAGAATAACCAGGTTACTCGAGCAATTAAAAGAGATCCCACTTTCATGGTGAAAAATAAAATTATCACAAAAGGAATAACTGCCAAAATAGCGGATCCCATAGCCCCATATTGAATCTCAAGTGCGTTATACAATTCAGTAGGAATACCAATCATTGCAATCGCCGTGGTGGCAATAGTAATACCCCACTTAATGAATTTACTGCTTCCGGTAAAAAAAGTAGAAATAACTGTATAGATAATCATTCCCAGCAAAATAGCATATAACCAACCCTTATACTCATCAATATTCTCAGTAGCATCCGTAAATTTTAAATTAGCTCGACTCCAAATACCAACTTCACCGAATATCTCCGAAGCAGCTTCTATTACATCAGCATCAC
>Ga0075122_10002018_pt1 | contig 13746 bp, 16 predicted proteins | sample AntAceMetag02UKB_FD_69790 | JGI IMG/M metagenome (GOLD analysis project Ga0075122, IMG submission 69790) | Saline lake microbial communities from Ace Lake, Antarctica - Antarctic Ace Lake Metagenome 02UKB | ecosystem: Environmental > Aquatic > Non-marine Saline and Alkaline > Saline | place... | reverse complement strand
CTGAAACTTCTTGTTCACAAGTGAGTACTACAAACCATTGGTCTACATCACGAACAATTCTACAAGTTTTAATCTTGCCTTCTGTGTGGCGTGAGTATTTGAGTTTTACATCTCCAATCTTACTGAGTGTAATTCTCCTACTATCGTTGGTTAATCTAAACCCTGATTGTGGATAACAGAACGAATTGTAACGTTGTTCTGGTTTGAAACGAGGGAACCCAGCCTTGACTTTCTTTCCTGTCTTCTGTTGTTTGATTCTACGGAAGAAGTTACTAAAAGAAGTGTCAAGTCGTTTAAGAGATTCTTGTAACACTTGAGAGTGGACTTGTTTTTGGTAGTCGTTCTTTTGTTTTACAAGAGCATTTGCTTGATCACAGTAAGTAACGGATTCTTGAGTGTTTTTGTATGTAGTAATACGTTGATCTAAAGCATTATTATACAGAAACCTACAGGTGGTTAAAGTCTGTTGTAGGCTTTGTTCCTGTTTCTTTGTAGGATACAATCTGTATTTGAATGCTTTAGTATTAGTCATTGTGTTTTTGCTCTGTAGGTTCCTGTGGTAGTGGATACGTGTTCAAGATAGCTTCCCTAATAAGGTCTGAGTGGGTAAGGTCTTGGTCACGTTCAAGTGACAAAAAGTGAGCCATACGTTTAACATGTTTGACGTATTTATCTTCCATTCTAACGCTGATTACTGTAGACTCCATACTTAGTATCTCCTGTATAAGTAGTTTACACATACATTATACATCGTTTGTTTACGTACTCCTTTGAGAAAATGGGATTATTTTATCTCTATAAAAATATCTAAACTAAATATGTATATACATTTATATCGAGATTTTATCTGCATGTATCGAATACACACATGACTCTTAACATAACTGCTTATAAACTATAGGCTTATAGACTTACAACATAAGAAGTAGTGGGAAGAATATCACTGCACCTTTGAAGAGATACCTAAACCATCTTGAGTTATGACATTTAACGTTATTTACAAATAGGTTCTTTGTAGATGGTACTTCAATATCGAACGTGAGTGCCATTCTTGATGGATTAATAGAACTAACCAAGCTATGCTGAATCTTTTTATTAACAACAATAGTAAGAACATCCCCTATAGACACTTTAGAAGCAGGTATTTCTTTGTCATCAACAAAGATGATGTGATCTTCCGATACTTCGATTTTATTGTCCTGGTTATCCATAATCTGTAATAACGATTTAGTTCCAGACTCCCAAATCCTTGTCATGTCAGCAAAAACAAGTTCACCATCTTGATCAGATAATATACGAACATGTTTGCTTGAAGATACCTCATATAGATCGGCGACAGTAGACGTAACTTCTTTATCATCAAGAAGATACGTCACCAAAGAGTCCTCGCTGATGCAGCGACCCCCAGGGAGTGTGAATTCTGGAATAGTAACCGTTTTGGTTACTCCGAGGTAAGGGAAGTTTTTCTTTTGAGAGAGCATTTTATCTAACTGATCTTCATAGTTCTTCTTCAGCTCGTTCATATGGTTAAAGATTTCATTAGCTCGGTCAAGTCCACCGAAAATCTTGGAGGGTTCCTGAAAAAGTATATCTAGCATCCATCTTTGTAGTACAAACACAGCAGCAGCGATTTCCGCAGTCAGTATCCAGGGTACTGGTATGTTGTTAATATTCCAACCTTGTTGAGGAGGCCACATGTTGGTCATGTTAATACCATGTTCTATAAAGTCATCCAACTCTAGATCGCTAAACCACCTGAAATTGTAGTTACAGATCAACTCATCTTCTGCGGATATATCATGTTCGAAAGTAACTCGCCCATTTACATAGTCTATTGTATGTCCACTCTCCAGTAATTCACCATTAAGCCATATTCTAGCACCAGCACTCTGGTTCCATCTCGGAAACGATAAATAACCTCTTGTGCGTGCTTTGTCATCAAACCGTATAATCTCATGCCACACAGGAATTCGCTGAATGTATCCGATCAAACTTTCAAGGAAAGCACGGTAAGTAATGCGTTTGAAAGTTAACCCTCCAGCACCTCTTTTTGTAATAACGAACGATTCTGTGTGGGTCTCATCAACAGGTCCACTGGCTGTTTCTACAGTATAAGTGAGCGTCAATGTGTAAGCACCGGAGGCAGATGTAGTAGGTATAGCCCAAACATAAGCAAACTCTCCAGTAATGATTTTATCTAAGTATTCATCAGTACCTATGCTCACGCCGTCTGGGTCAAAGATTTCGATACTAAAAGCTGAGGGATCATAATGTAACCCTCTCAGATTGACAAATGTAAAGTAGAATACTGCACTCGTTCCTATAATAAACGATCCACTACCTGTCACTTCTGGGTTTGCGCTTCCTTCTACTGGTCGTGTCATTCCACCTGGTATTGGCATACTATCTTCTCCTACGGATTCTCATCTTGCGTCGATATGCTGTCCACCATCTCGTACTAGGTCTTACTCTTCGCCGTGACTTCTTAACTAAAGTAAAAGGTGAAGCTCTCGTTACAGGTTTTATTGCAGGCATAGGCAAATGATCTGGCTCATCTAACGCAAACATAGACTTTATGTCTATAGTACCAAACCCGGAAGCATTCTGTCCGCTCTCAAGTTTGATTGCGTACTTAACCAAATGTTCAAGCATTTGTTGTGGAGTTTCACAGGGAGTTTTGCTACTTGATCCGAGTTGTCTATGCTTTGCCAGAATGAGAGCACATATACCAGACAATAAGGGAGCAGAAAATGAAGTGCCTGACATTGTGCAATAATTATTATCTAAATATGTAGAATAAATATCTACGCCAGGCATAGAAAATGATACATTTATTCCACGAGAAGAGAATGGGGCAATTTTATGTTTTGTATCATATGCTGCTACGCCGATTACTTCGGGATATCTGGCAGGGAAAGCCACATCGTAATGTCTAGTTCCAGAGTTTCCAGCTGCACTTATGATTACAATATTCTCGTTATAGGCCCTTTTGACTACTACATGTAGGGGTTTGAAATCCACGAACATTCCAGCAGAGATAGAAATGATATCCACTTTTTGATTAATAGCCCAATCTATCGATTGGACTAGTTGTGCAGGACCACCACGACCAGCATCATCTATTGCTTTAATGAAGTAAATTTTACTTTTTGGAGCTACTCCAATAATACCTTGGTAGTTTTTTTCAGCAGCTATAATTCCAGATACAACGGTACTATGTCCGTTTCTGTCTTCTACTTCTTTTGAATCAGAGAAGTTTTTCGCTCCTATGGTATTATTAACTAGTTCGAAGTGTTCACTTTTCCCGCTGTCAATGACCGCAATGGTGATGCCCTCACCCATTGTCTTTTTGTGTATATCTGGGATATTTAAGTCTCGAAGGCCCCAATCATATACTTCTGACATCGTCTGAAGAACATAGGTAGGTGACAACTTAGGAACGGATATCTCAAATTGATTGCTCATTTAATAGGGTTGATACTTTTTTCCAAAAAACCCTGTATTTTTCAGAGAATCAGTACAATTCTCATTCTTTCCGAACGACAGATTCTCGCTTTAACCAACCATTGAATCTATCAGTGTTCAAACACCCTGAACCACCGCTATCTGTGTCTTGATAGCCATCTTTCACATCTTCGTCATAGTCGGTAGGTTTGATAATACCCAAGTCCTCTATCGCCTGAAAAAGTTCTCTTAATCCGTCGTAGGTGTTAGCCATCAGTTGTTTCTTAAAGAACTTGTATCTTGGATCGTTACGACCCCTGTCTTTATATGAGAACTCCTCAAGATCGAGGGCAAACTTCATGTTGGACATACATTTGTGATAAATAAGTCGAGCTAACTGCTTGTCACGATCAACATCAGCCATTATAATCTCCTAATTAACATAAATCGGTATAGCGGCGTCAACATCACCTGCATCCGAACTGAATGCATTGATCCCACCCGCAGCCGCAACATTCTCAGCAGTCCCAGGGGGGCCAGCAGGAATCAAAATCTTATCCAAAGCAGCCTCGGCTGGAGACTTCTTGTGTTGGAACTTATGAGCATGCTGTTTGACATACGCCTCATCCACCACTTTTACCTTCCCATGTTTTACTAGAAGCTCAAAGAACTTGCTATTTGCCAACTCTGCTTCACCTATATCATCTACCGCAATGAAATGATATTTCCCTTGCAAAGCGACTCCTGCGGGGAATTTTGAAGTTTGTATGTCTTCAATCAACACAGTCCCGTTTCTGACAGGGTGGATATATTTCTTGTTGCTAACAGGTCCAATCTGAGGTTGTATTTGGGCCTGAGTTTGTTGTGTCTGAGCCTGAGTTTGCTGGCCTTCCAGATTTTCATCCAAAAAGCCCTCATATCTATTATCCTGCGATGTTACAGAATCCAGTGTACCGCACTGAGCAGGTGCCATTTTGCCTGATAAGTAATCAGCAAACTGTTGTTTGCTAAAATAGTGACCGTTCGTTACATAAAGTATGTCGTCACTGTGTATGTAATCCATTAGGCTTGGATCATCAACACTGACTACACGAGTTTTCTCGTTAGGACAGCATATATAAATGCGATCAGCATTTTGATCATATAGTACAATAACCATGATTCATCCCTTCAACTTCTTGTTGATTTCCTTCAGTCTTTCAATTGCAGCGTTTGCGGTATGAGTCCATGTAAACTTCTGATGGATGAGTTGCTGCATTTTACGGTTCCTCTGCCTGGCTTCATCATAGTTTTCGTAGACATTTCTCATATACTGTTTTACCTGATCATGTACACCTGTCGAAGTCAATTGAGGGAAATCATGTCCATCCCAATAATGCAAGTGTGCCTTTCCTTTTTCTAGTGGAGCTATCTTATCAATATCTATCATGTAAGAATTGTCTTTTCGTAAATATCCTTGTTGACCTGAACAATTCGTCATAATAACAGGCAGACCACACAGAGATGCTTCGAGTGGAGGCAAACACCCACTTTCTCCTCGCGTAGTTAGGATGAATGCATCGGATGCTCGATATAGTTTTGGCATATCTTTTTCTGGCAACATCTGATTGAATCGCACCAAATGAGGCATATCTTTATTAGGATAGGTTTCCATATATTTATCGATATCAATTCGGATCTTTTCTCTGTGATGTCGAGTACGGCCTGACTGGTATCTGCTCATAATGAGCAAAGAAACATCGTCAGCCTGAGAGAATTCATCGAAGTATGCTTTGCAAAGAACATCAGGGCCTTTGCGATAGTTCCAAGCAAATACAGACAGAAATACGAACTTCTTTATGTTGGGTTTGAAATCAAATCGATCACCATCTTCAGTGTAAATACTTGGATCAACACCAGTTGAAATTGCATAAATTTTATGATCTGGAAGATATCGTTTAAGGATTGAAGTGCTCCAATCTGAAGTCGTCCAAATTTCATCGTAATTCTGACAAGCTGACAAGAATGGATCTTGTACAGTATACGATTCTATAGTTGTGTAGAGAACCTTATACTTAGCGCTACTGAATTCACTGAAGGATGGGATAATACTGTCGATGACGATGTGATTACGCTTAGAGATGGGGGTACGTTCTAAAGCAACTAACGAGCGTAACTCATCTTCGTTAAGGTGATTTTGCCCATTCTTAGGATCGATCTTCACCTTGATCCCACTTTGGTGTAGGTTTAAGGCTAAGTTTCTGTTGACCTTAGCATAACCACTAGCATCATAAAACAGTCCGTGAATTCTAACTTCGATATCATCAGAAACTTCTTCTAGAATTTCAGGATCAGGATCAGGATCAGATGTGACAACTGTCTCATTTTTAGATGAGGCCATTTTGTTCAATAGGTACATCAAGGAGCTTTCAATTCGCTCTTTCGGATCATGCTCAATTACTTTAATGGTGCCATTCAAGATTGCATTTCTTAATGAGCGAGATTTCTTCAATCGGTCGGGACTGATTGTCTCAGTATCACCAGTAGGAGAAATGTACTCATCAACATCTTCTAGATGGATTGTATTTTTACTATCGTTTAGTATTATCATTGTACAAGTTCAAAATCATAGCAACTCATGGTTCATTATACTCATTTCAACAAGAACCTCATTGTATAATCTCTTGTGGAAATGACACTGAACAATCCTGGGATGATTCGACAAGCTAATAAAATGTTCTATTGTGAGATGGAGCCACTCTATTGGAAGGTCGAAGATGCGCTGCGTCTCGGTAATATTGAAAAAGCCCGCAATTTATTTATGATATTACTTTACGCTGCAAAACATAGGCCAGAACTTGTGTCTTCCGGTTTGAAGCCTGGGCACAGAAAGAGACTAAAAGAGCTATCATACGAGCTATTCGAGGATTTTGTACCTAAAAACGGCAAATCTATTGAAATACGCCAATCAATAGGACCAGTAAAGCTGCCTTTTGCCAAAGAAGTAGAGTTGCAAGAATACCTACAAACTCACCCAGAAATATTATCAAGAGCCTTAGGCGAAGATGTACGGGTTACAGGCATAGAAGTGGATGTAGGGCATGATTACAAATGCGATGTTGTTGCTGAAGGGGAAAAATTTTATCCCATCGAGTTAAAGATTGGTCAGACAAACCATGCTGTGGTATCTCAGTGTCTCAAATATTGCTATTACTTCTACCACAAACTGCGGTACAACTTGTACAAAGAAATTCAGGGCGTGACCATTGGAAATGGATTTGATTCGTGGAGTATCAACGAACTCAGGAGAGAAGGTCTTTGGTGCTTTGCTATCAAACCTGCGAAGGATCACAACATAGAACTAGCAAGGGTGGACTAGCCCCAGATAATCTCTTTGTCAGAGATGCCTATTTCTTCAAAGCAAGAAGAAATGCAATCTAAATCATCAATACTCTGAATACCATATATCTTCATGCTGACCCCTGGCAGCTGATGAGTCCAACAGTACCTTCTTCGAGTTCCATCACAAAGATGATGAGCAATGGCTACACAAGAGTAGTGCCATCCACGGTGTTGAATCATTTGGACGGCACCCTCTAATAATCTGTCGTAAGGGCCTATTTCATCGCCAGTCAATAAAAATGCGGCATCGTAACCATCGATTGAATCAACAACTTCTTGAAATTCTTCTTCCTCAAGTTGTGATAAGATTTTGGAGCGGATTACGATAATTTCTTTGGAATCAGTAGGAGACTCAGCAGCAGTTTTGATAACCCTGCCGTTTGCTATAGAATCATCAAGTGACAGCACTTCTCTGAAAGGGATGACTGTTGGAAACCGCTTGAACCGATAGCAGTTAGTTGAATTGCGAACAAGGTCTTGTTTGTGAGCGGTGAATTGTATATTATATTCTGCTTTATCCGCAGTTTCATAATAAAGATTGTCAAAACATAAATGAACACCATCTGCAAGGATGACATACGGCACATCCGATGATTGCTCTAAGGTAGCAGGTTCTATTTTTCGTAGCCAATTCATTGTTGTTGTATAATTATCTCGAAATACATAGAATTCCCATGCGAATTAAAAAAACATTGCCGTTGCCCACCGCTCCTCTCGATTATTTTGATGATGGGGTTACTTTCTATCTGCTTATGCCTGCGAGATCAGCCACACAGGTTGTGGCTTATGATTCAGACCAGTTTGAAACTTTGGGTACTTTCCATTCAGAAGAGCAGGTTTTTCAAACATCGCAACACGTTGATAATGACTGCATATTCCTCATCACCCATAGCGGGGTCATCGGATATGATTCATTTACAGGCGAAAAAGTTGTTACTTTTAATACTGGCTCACTACTCCCTCTTAAAATGTGTGCTCACGACAACAAATTATACCTACTTTGTGGTATCCCGTTGGTTTCGGGCCAGGCTGTGGACACCGATAAGGTTTGCATTAGTATGCATGACCAAGAATCTGGCAAGAAGCAACTTCAATCCCAGAGTATGGTGGGAGAATCTTTCGCTCCAGTTGTTAATGATGGAATTTGGATAACAGTCGGAAATGTGTTATACAAATATTCCTACGATTGCGAACTTGAATTTGAGATATCTTTGCGATCTGTTGCAGGTTTTGAACCAATATTTGTCAACGATTGGGTAGGAGTGGCATCTGATCTAGGTACTATTGAGTTCTTTGAAAAAGATTCTGGCGAGCCAGCGTCGAAGATTCTTGTGGAGAAGAATTGTTCGCCTCCTATGGTTCATGACGGACATTTATATTGGTTGACTGGACAGAAGATACAGAAGGTTGACGCACAATTATCGAAGTATGATACTATATACCAACTTGAAAATGATGTCGTCTCGACACCTCTGCTACATGATGGTTCTCTTTATTTCGGTGACATAAAAGGCAACTTCATCAAATACGATATATTATCTCAGAAGCATGAGTTATTACCTGTCGAGGATAATATACCGCTTTGGAAACCCGTTATGGCTTCCAGTGGTAAAATATTCGTCGCCTCTCATGGCTCTTTACATCAGATTGAGGATTAAAATGGACTGCGTACTCGACCTAGAAAACATTAAGTTTGAATCCAGGGATAAACAAGTCTTCTTTGCGACTCATGATTTTATCATCTACAAAGACATGTTGTCTATTGTTATGGCTGACTGTCAGGGCGACGTTGTGTCATCTGTGCCTTGTCCGAAGGACCATAGACATTTTGAATGTGTCGATTTAGAAGATGCAGTTTTGCTTATTTTAGCAGGAAAGTTCATAGTGGTGTTTGACAAGATGGGTAGTGCTCCAATTTCTCATCGCATAGATACTGCCAAGATGGGTAGAGTTGTTGGTCAACCATACACTACCAACGATGAAAACTGTTTAATATTCGGCACAATGCGTGGTGAAAATATACAATTGGTAAATTATGACTTCCTGAGCCAAAAGCGAGTATCTCAGTCGTCATCGTGGAAAGTAAAGCAACTTTCCGACATCGTTGTGAAAGATGAAACCGTGTACTTATTGCTGGACTCATCGTTCTTGGTAGCTTGCAATGCAAATACATGCGAGACTAAATGGAGTCGATTCGAGTCTGGGTTTATTAATCCACGCCTAATACCATATCAAGACAGTGTGTTATACTCTTGTCAGGGGTTGATTCGTAAGATAGAAGCACAAACACAAAACATTAATATACCACTGTCGCGCATCTCAAGTGTTCTAGCTTGTATTAACGACAATGTAATCTTTACAAGCGAGGATTTCACCAATGTAGGTTCTTACTCTTTAACCGAGAATCAACTATTGTGGGAAATAGTGGGAAGTAACAAGATACTTGAGGGTATCGTGGTAAAAGGCGTTTCTGGTGATGAGACATTTAACGTGTTAGCAATGCAGGTTGGCGACCACTTTGCTCTGGTTAATTTAGATTTAGGAAAATCGGCCCACTATAGCAAAACAACCGGAGTATATAAGATACGTCGAACCGGGGACCACTTATTACTAAATAAGAAGGAATACAAAACTGATATGATCGCAGGAAAGGTCGATGATGGGAAATCTGATTGACACAATCTTATTTAAGCTAGAATCGTTCGGGCACTATGTTCATGACTTCTGGGTGTATTCACCTGATAATTTTGATGAGTGCTGTAGGAGATGATTGAGACTTGTTTGAGAAGTATGGTTTTGCTGTGTTCTACCTAACATCAATCCATTACTAGGAGATGATATTGGTTACTCAACGGCTATTGGAACAACAATATAATCATGTTGCTCGCAAATATAAAATCCACGTTAAAGAGACAATGCCTCTGGATTTGAAGCATCTTTGTGGTTGTCCTGTATGCGGGTGTGTGGTTGCGCCACTAAAGCAACAAACAACGAGTGGATTGCCTTTGATAAGTGCAAAAATGTGCAAAAAGTACCATATTCATAAACCAAGTATACTAATCAACAAAAGTCTCTCTAACTATAACAAACTTACAACCTTGTTTCACGAAGGAGGACATATAGATTGCTGGCAGCGTCACTGCTTCTGCATGACATGCAATATAAAATCTTTTCAAGAATTACATGCAATGATTTTCTCATTACAGATGTTAATGCAAATAGGATCATCTACCTCGGATCGTAGTTTGATCTCTGAAATGAGTGATTTACACCAACACAGCATTGGAAACGGCTATTATAAACACAAGGAACATGCCATAGCTGCTCAAATGTTAAAGAGAAGTAAAGTTTGGAAGAAACTATCTAAATATCTTTCTGATAAATCAGGCTCGTTGGCACCGACAAACAAACGTCTCTTGAAGAAAATGCTAAAATCATGACAATTTTAGAGATAACATTCATCACATTTGCGATCACCCTCCTAGTTACCAAGAGCAAAATATTTGGTGGCAAACGAGAGTTTGTTGAAAAGAGATATGAAGCATCCAAGGTAGGTGGTAAAAAGCCAGGTTGGGTACACTCTTGGTGGCACGCTATGTGGTGCTGTCCAATGTGTCTAGGAGCTTGGGTGGCCGTCCCACTATGCTACTTTGAAGCAACAATCGCATGGTGGTGGGCATCAATGATAGTTTTCGGATTGAACTGGATTATACATTGTGCAGAAAACCTCCTCTTCCAATCCGGAGACTTGTTGGAAAAGCTTTCTAACAAAGAAGTTACAGAAGTTTTGAGAAAATTCTTAGAAACCAATCGAAAAGATGTATAATACATCCGTGAAATGGGCAACGTTGCCCGATCGCCACCTGCGGCGAATCAGAAATAGCAGAGTGAAGTGAGTTGCGTGTTTTAGGAGAGTAGAAATGAGTGACAAAACCACATCTAACGTTCCCACATGGCAATCTGAGTTCGACAATCGTATTAAAGCTTTTGCTACAGCTATCGGTGTGGCCGAAGAAAGGGTACGAGAAATCCTCAGTAACCTCGGAGTCGATGGCAAATCTGAGCAAAGTCTAACTATTATAGAAAACAACGAGTTCCTGCCGATGGCAGACTTATTCGAGGCTTTCGTAGATAGTAAGATCACTGCCAAGTCCAAATTACGAGTTGGCATGCCTCACCTGCGAGGTAGCACTCATCTTGGTCAAGCAGAGGAAGCAACCAACGGCTCAGTCATAACTAACCTGAAGGATATGTTTGATGCCCAACGCCCTTTGACTTCGATGACTGATAGTGAGTTACTTGACAGGTATGATGATACCTCCACTGAAGTCTGGAAGATTCTCCGTGAGAGAACTCACGGACGATTCTGCATTGTCTACAATAAGGATCAATCGGTTAACAAAGAGGTTTCTCTCAAGCTAATTCGATCTGCTCGCAAGCAAGTCACTCCTGACAAGTTTGAGGTTAATAGTTCTCTCGTTAGGGTACGTCGTGCTGGCGAATTTCCCGCTATCCCTCTAGAAGAAAGCCCGTTTTTCCCCTGCTCGGTTTTGTTCGAAAAGTTTTGCACGGAGAGTAATACCAATTGGGATGGTATTAGTCACGAGTTGCGAGTACTTGCACATCTGGTTGCTGAAACCGACGGGCCACTCAGTAAGTATGAGATGAGGGACATCTGTAGGGATGCTAAATCTATGACTGTTGACGAATTTCGTCTCAACTATACCAACGCAGCCCTCTTGTACGATGAGATGGATGCTCAAGGTACGTTACCCGACTTGAAGGTTCGCCAAGGCAACTCTAGCACTTCCCGTGACACGGGCTTCTAGTAAATCGGAGCTTCGACAGAAATGATAATTGATGTATACAGATGTAAAGACAACAAATTCTTGCGATGGGAACTAATAGAAAAAGCTCGGCAACGATATAAGCCTTTGCCAAAGTGCTCGATGGGATACTGTGCAATGATGCTTATGAACGAAAAAGAAAAACAGAAAGCAATAGAACGAGATAAAGAATTTGAAGATGCCGTCAAAATAATCAACGAAATTTTGGAGGATAATGATGAAAGTAAATGACCTGCACGTGTCATTGAGGCACACCAAGAAAGTAGACATCAACCCCGATGCACACGATCTTCCGCCCGATTGGGGTCCGTTTGAAGAATTCAAAGTGGCTGATTTCGATTGTCCTGCCGAATGGTCTAATGATGGCTATTTTGTGCCTGTCAAGGAAGGAATGCCACTTTGGATTGACCTGAGATGCAACCCTGAATGTGCTGTCATACTCTCAGTACAACGGTTCAATCCAGTTTCAAATGAGCCAGCCAATTTGAACGATGGGATGAAGAAAAACCCGACGCAAAATTACATGGTCCTACCAGCACAGCAGTGGATAGACGGATATACTAAAGAAGGCAAAGTATACCAGTTTATCGTAACTAAAGCAGGTGAAGGCTTGGCTGTCAACGAGTTTGTCTTGCCCAAAGAAATGCAAGATTCCCATGCCATTGGGCTGGCTTTCTATCTACCTAAAAAGACCAAGCATGAAGGCTTGTCAGGACAACAACGTTTCACACAGAATAGAGTTGCCGATAATTATAATGAAGTTTGGAGTCCGCAATGGTTTAGCCCTATGCATACTCCGCAGAACTGGGATAAAGCAACAGCCAGACATCGAAACATAACAACAGATGGTACGATATACTCAAATGTTACTAATAAGGAATTTACTGAATCCGGAAGTGAAATCAAATGTAGTGCAGCACAAGTTGCTGGAGCTGCTGCTGAAGCCGATTCAGTAGATTTACTAAATGTAGACAGCTTTGATAATAGTGTAGGAGGTAGCCTTGATTCTGTTGATATGCTAAAACAAGAACAACAGCAATTTAATAAGGCATCTATGGGCGCCGGCGGTCGCATAGATCAAGAAATTAAGACTGATCCTAATACAGTTGAATACTATCAGGAAAAGCCTGCTCTGATACTTCCGATCTACTTGTCACTGCCTGAGCAGTTCAAGCATATCATGAATGCAGGCAAGCGACAAAATGCTAGCCGAAAGGATAAATATATCCACTCAGGAGCGATTGCCGGAGTACAAGTGCCACTCATTAAATAGACCCTGTTGGTTATCTAATGGGCTCCATTGGGAGGTAAAGTTTCTGCTTTGTTGTACAGATAGGCTAGTTTGTCTTCGAGCAACTTAAGTCGTGATATGTTCTGTTTAACGGCGACATAGTATATTTCGCCGTCTACTTTGACAGGTGCTATACGAGCAAATTCCCAGAAATGCTCTCCATATTTGTCTTTGTTGTAGAATTCCCCATTCCACTCATTGCCTGCAATTAAAGTCTTCCACAGATCGTCATAGTCGATCATGTCGTCAGCATGATCGCCCTTCAAGATATTGGGGTTCTCTCCTTTTACTTCGTCTAACGTATATCCAGTATTTTCTGTGAAAGCTCCGTTAACATACACAATTTTAGCATCAACATCAGTTATAACAACAGATGCCACGTTAATTTCAACAGATTTTCTGAAGAGTTCAAGCATATTATTATCCTGATTGAATCCATTGTACCACCTTAATTGTGGCCCCGATAGCAGTACCAAACCCAACCATAATTAACCCAGCATGCTTCATCCAGTGCCACCAACTATGTTGAGTTTCTTTAATGTTTTTAATATCCTGAGCCATGTCTTTAACATCTTTTGCTATGTCGTTAATCGTCTCTAGCAAGTCACGGCCAGCAGTTTTTTCAATGTCGTCGAATCTGACCTTAACATCACTTACCAGTTTGTTAATCGTCTCTAGCAAGTCACGGCCAGCAGTTTTTTCAATGTCGTCGAATCTGACCTTAACATCACTTACCAGTTTGTTAATCGTCTCTAGCAAGTCACGGCCAGCAGTTTTTTCAAT
>Ga0075122_10002017_pt1 | contig 13748 bp, 8 predicted proteins | sample AntAceMetag02UKB_FD_69790 | JGI IMG/M metagenome (GOLD analysis project Ga0075122, IMG submission 69790) | Saline lake microbial communities from Ace Lake, Antarctica - Antarctic Ace Lake Metagenome 02UKB | ecosystem: Environmental > Aquatic > Non-marine Saline and Alkaline > Saline | place... | reverse complement strand
TATATGTTTGTATGTTTAGATAATTTGTCCCCAGTTTACCTGTTTTTTATACACTTTATTTAAAAAATATGGTATAATAAACACATAAAAATTTTACCATGAAAACTCTGGTAAAGAAAAAACTTACTCAGCTTTTTTCAGTAGTGAAAAAAGCGCTACCACAGAAAAACAATCATAAGATGTCTGCCCTATTTTTGTTTTCTATAATTGTTTTTGTCGGAATTGTACTTTATACGGAGCCTATTTATGCCCAAGGTAATATAGCCTCAATCGGTGATTATATAGGTACTTTGATAACTAGAATATTTTTGGGGATGAGTCAGTTTTTTATAAAAATGTCCTTGTTCTTTTTGCAATATTTTATTGCTATTGCTGGTTGGAATAATTATATTGATGTGCCGACTGTAATGCTTGGTTGGACTATGGTTCGTGATGTGGCAAATATGTTTTTTGTGGTAATTTTGTTGGCTATTGCCTTCGGTACAATCCTAGGTGTAGAGCAGTATCAATGGAACAAGTTATTAATAAAATTAATTTTGTCAGCTGTTTTTATCAATTTCAGTAATTTGATATGTGGAATATTCATAGATGCAGCTCATGTATTTACTATTACTTTTGTAAATGCTGTATCGGCTACGGCTGGTGGTAACTTTATTCAGATTTTTAAGTTGGAAAAATTATCAAGCTTAGTCTTTGGTCCTAATTCTGATAATCCAGGCGATTTTAGTATGCATTTGTTGGTGGGTGCCTTTGCTTCTTTGATATTTGCAATTATGGCGATGTGTATTATCGCGGCCTATGCTATTGTCATGTTGGCGCGTATGGTGGTGTTGTGGATTTTGATTATTTTGTCTCCACTAGCTTTTATCCTGCAAGTTTTACCAGGTACCCAGTCATATGCAAAGCAGTGGTGGGACAAGTTTATGAAGCAGGTCTTGGTTGCTCCGGTGATGGTATTTTTCTTGTGGTTGACATTTGCTACGGCTGGTGGTGGTAATATTGCGGAAGATATAGGATTGGCTGGTGGTGTAGGATTACCTTTGAATATTGAAAGTGGAGAATCAAATCTATCGGCAGTTACTTCAGGATCCACTGTTAATACTGCATCTTTGTCAGAAGCTACTACTTGGGGTAGTATGGCTAGCTTTTTTATTCCACTTGGACTACTTATGGCAGGCATAGGTGTGGTGCAACAGATGGGAGTAGTTGGTGGAGGGGTAGTACAGAGTGCTCAGGGTGTTGCCAAGAAGATTGCTGGTTATGCGACAGGTTATAATGCGGCGAGGTGGACGGGGGGCAAGGTGAAGGAGGGGGCTATTAAGGGGGCTAAGCTTGCTGCGTATCATGTACCTCTGCTGGGTGGAAAACAATGGGTGAGACGTGGAACATTAGCATGGAGAGCTACAAAAAGATGGGGACGCGGTATGGATGATAAGGATTCCACAGGATTAATGAAGGCTGCTAAAATGGCTGTAAGTCCTGTTCAAGTTGTTTCAAAGTGGTTTGCTGAACGTGGTGCTCAACAAGAAAAGGCGTTAAGGGTTTCAGAAAAAGTAGATGAGGATCAAAAAGCATATTTATCAAAAAGGGCAACTTCTTATAAACATGGTGCTAGAGCTAGGGATCTCAAGGGTAGATTGGCTGTTTATGAAGAACGTAGTCAAATAAGAGAAAAGAAAGAATCAGCCAAATCTTTTGTGGATGAAGCAAAGAAGGAACGTTATCAACATCGTTATATCAGTTATGTAGATAAAGCAACTGGAAAAAGAGTGCCGTATAAGTTGGCTGTTTTGTTTGGTCTTACGCGTGGTGAACTTAGAACAGAACAAGGAACAACAGCTGAGAATATTGCTGAACATAGGGTGGGAGCTGTTTTTCACGAAGAAAGAAAAAAAGAAATGGATGCGGCTGCGGAGCGTAAAGTAGAAAAAGAAGGAGCGGAAGAGATGGATACTTTGTTGGAGGCCAAAGAACGTTTGGAGCACAGTGAGATGAGTGAGGAAGAAATAGCTTTAGAAAAGCATATTAAAGAACAAGGTGAAATGATAGAAGTGGCTGAGACAGAACTTAGTCAGGATGTTAGAATAGAACACGATAAGGTTTTAGAGGAAGAGGGTTTTACAGATAGAAGACAGGTATTGATAGACAAGAAGAATAAAGTTAGCGAAGGTTTTGAGGAATATAGGAGTAGTCATCTTTTTGCTAATGCACAGGAAGATTCTAGGGTTGTAGAATTAGGAGGCGACAAGAAAGTCCTTGCAAAAGATAAAGGTGATTTGGTTGCACAGATAGCAGGATTAAAAGTTAAAAAACAGGTAGGAGTATTAGATTCTGCAGGTCTTGAAGAATTGGATAAAGCAGAAGCTGATTTAGTGAAAAAAGAAGCTGAGATTAAGGAAAAAGAAACAGAAGGACAAGAAGCTTTTATTAGTGCATTAAGGGCTCAGTCAGGCGGTGAAGATTTAATTGAAAAGAACCAAGGTTTTAAAGATTTAGGAAAAGAAGTGGAGAAAGAAGAAAATGAATTGGAGGCTGATATTGAGGCCAATCCCGAAGTGAAAAAAGTAAAGGAAGAGTTACAAGGAAGAAGAACAGAAATAGAAGAAGCGGCAGAACGCTTAGGTGGGCATATTAAAGAGAAAGGAAGTTTAGCAAAACAAAGAGTAAAAACACAAACACCAGAAGAGAAAGCAGAATATGAGAACAAAACCGTGTTATTAGAAGAAGGGGAAAAGGCTTTGCGTAAAAAATTATTGGGTCAGGATATAGAAAAAAAAGAAATTAATAGTATCATAGAGGGGTTAAAAGTTAAACTTAGGGCAGATAGTGTGGTGACTCCTGAAATGGAAGCAGGTAAAGTTGTAATGACAGTCGATGACAAACCAATGGAAAGGGGTAAGTTTCGGTGGAATGGTTTATCAAGTTTAGCCGGGCAGAGAAGTCGTCAAGAAAGAGTAACTGAGAGAGAGACTTCTAAATTGGAAGAAGAAAAAGCCCAGATAAAACAAAAGGTTCTCGGTTTGGATGCAATTGGAAATATCTTTAGTGATACAGTAGCAAGTGAATTGGGCAAGACTGCGGCTGAATCTTTTATAGATCAAATTAAACAAAGAAAAACGGCAGGGATTTTTAGTGAAGGTGTAAAAGATATGAAAAAAGCCTTTGCAAAGGCTGCTCGAGAAGGTACAAAAGTTCAAGATGTAAAATTAAATAATTCAGGGGCTCAAGCTGCTCAAGCTCAATATCTAGCCGAATATTTTAAGAATTTGACAGATTTGGAACAAAAAAGAGCTACCGATGAAATGGATGACAAATTTTCTGAGGGTCGTTTGGGATTTTCTACGCCAGCTTCCGCTTATAAGTCTTTGGTTAAAAGACGTATGGATGAGACGTTTCAAGGTGTTGAGAGAGAGCAGGCCGTGTCTATGGCTCTGGGCTCTTTGGCACATTTGGTTGGTGCAGATAGACGGGGTGAAACTTTAGAGAGTGATCAAACGGCGCAAATGATGGCTAATACACAATATTTAGTTTCACAAGCTTGGCATGATGATTTATTGGATCATTTGGTAAGAAAAATTGATGATTTTAGTGCCGGCAAAATTACTGATAGTAAAGAAAAAGAAGAGGCCGCTAATCTAAAAGAGATTTTTGTAGATCAACTTGGCTGGGGTAATATAAATAAAACGACAGGAGAATTACAGATAGTAAATCGTTCTGGAGCCGATAGAGCGAATGATTTACAGCGTATTCAAGCAGCAGCTGGTGATGTTGGTTTGGTGCAGTCAGAAAATGCTGTATTAAAAGTAGCGGATGCAACCGGCAAGGGTTATTCAGATTCGGCTGATTATATTGAAAAAAAAATGCGAGACAGTAATCTGTTAAAGGCAGACGGTTCCTTTAGGTTGGAGGGGGAGCCACTTAATGATGCCTTGGTGAACTTAGGCAGAGAAATAGGTGTTACAGGTAAGACAGCAGCCAATGAATTAAGGGCTTTTTCTGAAACTGTATTACGCGATGCATCATCCAAGGGAACATCGGCTAGTCAAGAATTCAAAGGAAAGATGGGGCAATATCAAGAATCTATGGAAATATTATCTGATTTTAAACATATCTCTATGGGTGTCGGTCATATTGATGATGCCGGTCATACCTTCTATGATGTTAAGGAAAAAATGTTTAGAGGCCAACTTCATAAAGATGCCACTGCGTTTATGCTTGGTGATTGGAATAAAGTAGATGCTCGTAAGAAAGCTACGGTTTTAAAGACACATACCATTACTCAAATGGATGAAGAACATGGAACGGCTAGTCATTGGAATAAAGATGCCTATGCTACTACTTTTGCTGGTTGGACCAATGAGCGTTTGGTAGAACAGCTAGAGGATCGTAATGTACGTCATCTAACCTTTCGTTCCTCTACAGAGGATGTTCAAAGAGATCAAAATGGTAGTTATTTAATTGGTCATCAAGATGCAGAACTAGTTAAGAATACTATGGTGAAGGGGCAGAATATAGTAGATTCTGATGGTAATGTAGACATTGAAAAGGCCCAAGTTATGGCCTTAAAAGATATTGCTAGGAATTTGGGGATTGGCCTAAAACATGATTCTTCTGTATTGGTATCTCTTTTAGGCAAGATGACCGGCTTGAAGTGGGATGAGTCAGTTAATCATGGAGAATTAAATCTTATGATGGGTCAAGGTTCAAAATATGAAAAAAAGATAGACAATGTAGCCGAACTTGTTCATTGGGTAAATTGGGTAAGAGGTGGTGATAAAGAAACATATGACAAAGACACTGAAGATTATATGCCAGAAGGTGACGATAGAGAGTATTTTGAGTTAAGTCTCACTGATATTGCCTCTACTTTAGAAAAGCTGGGTTTGGTGCCGCCAAAACCAAAAAAGAAGGAAGATGGTAGTGAAGATGTTGGCAGTGGAAGCGATGATGAAGGCGATGACAAGGGAGGAAAGAAGAAAGGAAAGAAGAAAGGGAAGAAATAAAAATATTAGAAAAAGATAGTTAAAAAATTTATTATTTGGCAAAATAAAATCAAAAATAGAAAATAATAGCTTTATTTATGGAAAATAAAGATAAAATTTGGCAGGAAAATTTATCTACTTTGAAGCAGAATGTTGTTTTGATTGATAGTATTTTTAATCGTGCATCTTTGTCTAACGGTGTTTGGAAGTGGTTAGGTTTTATGACAGAAGAAATTGAAGAGTGTGTTCTGGCAGAAATATCCACCTTTGATTTGGACAGGAATTTCAAGTTGTCCGTAGCTGGTTTGGTTGATTTTTCTTTATTAAAAACGATAAATACTAATTTAGAATCTTTACATAATACTGTAAAAAATAATATTTCTACTAGTAAAAATATAGTTGCGCTGGATCTTTCTCAGATAGATGATTCTCTAGAACGTTTGGATATTATTGGAGAGACAAAAGAATTATTTTTGGATAAAATTTCCGCAACCGACCAAAGTGTTATTCAGACTATTGAAGGCGGACTAAATGAATTAGTTGTTAATTATGAGGAATTTAAAAATAATTTTTTATTTGTGGCAGTGGTTTTGTTGTACTATACCCCAGAGAAACAATTTAGTGATTTTGAAAGTTTTGATAAAATAATACAAGAGTTGTATAAACAACCCATAATTAATAAGGCTGAGTGGTATAAGGTATTTCGTTATTTGGGTCAAGGTTTTTACTCTCGTGATGGGTCTGTGAGGAATTGGGCAGTACTTTTTTTGACTACGTCTAATCTTACAGAGGATAGATGGAAAAATTTTATTGATAAATTGTTATTTATAATTTTACTTTATTCCAGTTGTGCCTGTCTGAAAGATTTATCAGAGGAAGATCAGGTAATTTTAATAGAAAGGCATTTATGGTGGATTTTGGTTATAGGAATTCCATTTGAGTTTTTGTTAGAAGAATCTCTAGCCGAAGAACCTCTATTATTGAACTACGTCTCATTCTGCGGACACATATCAGAGACCCTATCAAAAAGTAAACAATCAATGAATTTTACAAAAGACTCAAATATAACAGTAGGTAAATTTTTAAATGATTTCGTTGGTAGAAGTTCGGGAAAAGAGCTGGATGGTTATCAGCAAGTATCCTACATAGAGGATTTTATAAAAAATAATAAATATTTTGGCTCCTACCAAAATTACTTGATTCGTTTACTTCATATTTATTTACATATGAGAGAAATGGATTTTATAGATTATAAAGGTATGCTTTCTGATGAGGGAGCTATAGCGCCTAAATATAATTGGTCTAGTATTTTACATAATGAGATAAGTAGTCAGTTAATACAGGAGTTAAGAAGATATTTTATAATGTTACGTCGTCCAGCTAGGTTGAAGGTGGAATTGATTATTAATTTTATGAAATTAGATTGGAAGGAAGATTTATATCTGAATAGAATTTTAGTTTTGAGTGAATTATATGAAGAGACTTTTTCTAGTTTTGGCCCGTTGGTCTATTTTGATGAAAATACTCACGAATGGGAGTTTAACAAAGAGGTGCCCCCGCTATGGATGAAACTACCTGATGGTGTAGAAATAATTTCCTCTGAAGATTTATCAGAAGAAGAATTAATTGACTTCAATAAGTCAGACGAGTCTATTTTATGATTTATCAGCCCAAAATTATAGTAAAAAAATCTGATGGCACCCAAGTTCGTATGACTATGGATGAGTTTAAGGAATACAAAAAACACTTCAGCACTTCAGCACAAGAGCAACCAGCCCAAGGCTGGTCCGCCTCGGGCGGAAAAAACACGGAAACACCAGGAATGGAGATTGAGGAAGACGAAGAACAAGTTCACGAGTCTACAAGTTTGCAAGTAGATAAACCTGTTGTCGAAAAGAAAGTTGTAGAAAAAAATGAAACTGAGTTGCAATTTTCAACACCACAAACTTCTGCTGAAACTAGCAAAAAAGAGGTGGGTAAACTAGCCATCAATAGTGAGCAATCTAGGCCTCAAAAACGGATAGCCAAATCTCGCAGAGAAGATTTGCCAATGAAAAATGAACATCATGAGTTAGCCAGGACTACGCCCGTGAAAAATATTTTTATAGACGAAGCAATTGCAAGTAGGCAAGTAGGCAAGTCTACAAGTCATCAAGTAGAAGAAAAAAAAGTATGGACAAAGGAAGATCATCAGTCACCCCTAGAAGATGAGGTGGAGGAATTAAAAGAACATAAGTCTTTGGAAGTTTTACCAGACAAAAAACAGGATTTATTTTCTGAAGTTTTGAAAAAAATAAAGTTTCCAATTTCAGATGATTTGCAAGCCAGACTACATTCCTTAATTACTTCGCGAATAAAAGAAGTGAGAACTGATGAGCAGTTTTTGTCTTATATTGGCCGTCCAGTAGATTCAGGAGGTATGGGTCTCGGAGATGTTGAGTCACAAGAACTATTGCAAATTGTAAAAGATGTTTGGCATATAGTAGACCAAAGAAGAAGTAAGCAACTTGAGACTATAAAAAAACCAGTTTCGCCTACGGACAAGATTCCTGTAGAAGACGGGAAAGAAGCTTTAGTAAAAAGACAAGTTACAAAACTTAATGTCGCATTGCCAAGAAAAAATACAGAGAGAAAACCAATATTGCATGATATTGTAAAACCAAAAGAAATAGTACAAAGCAATAAAAGTGCTTCATTAGAATCGGAAAAACGCTCGGTTGGTCCGGTGGAAGAAATAAAGAATTTTTCTTTGGTAGAATTGCGAAGAATGGGAGATAAGCCGTCTGATAACTTTAAGAAGTTATTAGAAAAATTCAAAGTGCTAAAAAAGGAATCAATAGTTTTGTATTTTCAAGCATTGCAGGTTTGGAATCAGAGCCCTCTCTATAAACAGTATCAAGACTTAATTTTTCAAGCTGTAGATAGCGGTTCCAAATTAAAGGATATAAGTGTAGGTGGGGAGACTTTGACATGGGAAGAGGTGAAGGAACTCGTGGTTTTTATGAATAAACTTACTTAGTAGTATGCAACAATTTGTGGTACCACAATTTATTGATGTAGAAGATAGGATTTTTGGACCGATTACAGTTCGTCAGTTTTTGATTTTACTGGCGGCGGGTTTGCTTATATTTATTTCTTACAAATTGGCTGATTTTACTTTATTTATTATAATCACTTTGTTTCTTGGTCTGTTTGCAATAACATTTGCATTTGTGAAGGTCAACGGTCAAAATTTTCATTATGTAATTTTAAATATTATCCAGACTCTCCGTCAGCCATCTCTGCGTATTTGGAGAAAAGATTATTCTAAAAAAGAATTAGATTATTTTCGCAAACAGGATATAGAGGAAGTTGCCGAAAAAGAAATTATAAAGGTTGCCAGACCAGAACACATTAGAGATCTGGCTCTAATCGTAAATACAGGTGGTTTTTATAGACCCGAAGAGGACCTTTAGTAAAAAATTATGAAAAGTAAAAAAGCACAAAAACAAAAAAATAAACGTCCAGCTTCACAGACTTATCTGCCAATTTCAGAGATAAGAGAGGGTGTTGTTATATTAAAAGATGGAACTCTTCGGTCTGTGCTTTTGACATCGAGTATCAACTTTTCTTTAAAGTCAGAAGACGAACAAAATGCTCTAATTTCTTCCTATGTTAGCTTTTTGAATTCATTGGATTTTCCAATACAGGTTGTCGTTCAATCTAGGCAGTTGCAAATCAAGCCTTATTTAAAAAATTTGATTAAGTTAGAAAAAGAACAAGCAAATGAATTATTAAGAGCTCAGATTGCTGACTATCGGGCTTTTGTTAGTGAGTTGGTTGATATTGGTCAGATTATGACTAAGAAATTTTTCGTTGTAGTCCCCTATGATCCGGCCTCTAGTAGAAAGAAAAGTTTTTGGTCTAGGTTGAAAGAGGTTGCTAGGCCGGCTATATCTATTCGGCTCAAGGAAGATCGTTTCAAAAAAAGAAGAGAAGATTTAGATCAGAGAGTGAGAAAAGTACTTGGTGGTTTGCAGGGGATGAGTCTAGAAGTAGTTCAACTTGATACGCAGTCTTTGATAGAGTTGTACTATTCTAGTTATAATCCCGATATATCTATTGCTCAACAATTACAACCAGTAGGTGAATTACAGATCGAAGATTAATATCGAAGTTTTTAAATTAAAAATTTTAACAGTCTATGCCTTTTAAGCCATTAGGATTAAGAAAACAACCCAAAGAAAAGATAAAAGAGGGTCAAGTTGCCAAGAAAAAGCAGGTAGAAGATGAATTGGTTACTTTGGAGGAAGAAAAAGTTTATAGAGTCGGGGTTGTTTCTATAAGAGATTTAATAGCACCTTCTGCTTTTAGGGTAGAAAGCAATTTTGTGCAGCTAGGTAATACTTTTTTGCGTACACTTTTTGTGGTTACCTATCCACGATATATAGCAGTTGGTTGGAATTCCCCAATTTTGAATTTGAATAGTACGATGGATATTAGTATGTTTTTTTATCCTGTAGAGGCTAGTATAATTTTGAAACAGCTAAAGAAAAAAGTAGGGGCTCTTCAAGCCCAGCTTTCGGGTGATGCAGAAAAGGGTGCACCAAGAGATCCAATGCGAGAAACAGCTTTACGTGATATCGAACAGCTCCGTGATGATTTGACTCAAGGCGTTGAACATTTTTTTCAATTTGCCTTTTATGTCACGATTTACGCCAAATCAAAAGAAGAGCTGGACAAGGCATCAGAAGAAATGGAAAATATGTTTGGTGGAAAATTAATATATACTAAACATGTTTTATTTCAGTCAGAACAAGGATTTAATTCCACTCTACCTATTGGAATTGATGAGTTGAATATTTCTTTCAACATGAATTCTTCTCCAATTGCCGCTTCTTTTCCTTTTATGTCGGCAGAGCTCACTAGTGATAACGGGATTTTGTATGGAATCAATCGTCACAATAATAGTTTGATTTTGTTTGATCGGTTTAGTTTGCAAAATGCTAATATGGTAGTATTTGCGACTTCTGGTGCTGGTAAGTCTTACGCTGTAAAATTAGAGGTGTTGCGTAGTATGATGCAGGGGATTGATGTTATCATTATTGATCCTGAAATGGAGTACTCACACTTATCAGAAGCTGTTGGTGGTACTTATGTAAATATTTCACTAGCCTCAGAGAGTAAGGTAAATCCATTTGATCTACCTCGTCCAGTCGGCCAAGAAATATCTACTGAGGATATTATTAGAAGTGCCGTAATAACAGCAAAAGGTTTGATTCGTATTATGTTTGGTAGTCTTACCCCCCAAGAAGATTCTATTGTTGATAGGGCATTGCTTGAAACTTATGCCAAAAAAGATATTACTCCGAGTGTTGATCTGGCAACTATTGAACCTCCAATTATGCAAGACTTGCTAGAGGTTTTGGAAGGTATGGAAGGTGCAGATACTTTGGTTTTAAAATTGCGCAAATATACCGAAGGGACTTTTGCTGGATTGTTCAATTCGCCGACAAATGTAAATATGGATAATCAGTTAGTTGTATTTAGTGTGCGTGATTTGGAAGACGAGCTTAGGCCGATGGCTATTTATACACTAGTCAACTATGTTTGGAATATAGTTCGTAGTGAAAGAAAGAAGAGATTATTAGTAATTGACGAAGCCTGGTGGCTAATGATGCACGAGGATAGTGCTAAGTTTATTTATTCACTAGTAAAGCGTTCTAGAAAATATTTTTTGGGAATTACTACTATCACTCAGGACGTAAATGACTTTTTGCGCTCTCAGTATGGACAAGCAATTGTTAATAATTCAGCCCTACAATTACTTTTACGACAATCTCCCTCAGCAATTGATACTATACAAAAAACCTTTCTGCTTACAGAAGGTGAAAAATATTTATTATTAGAAGGATCAGAGGGTGAGGGAATATTTTTTGCTGGTCTCAAGCATGCTGCTATAAAAGTCGTTGCATCTTATACAGAAGATCAATTAATTACCTCTGACCCAGCACAACTTTTGGAAATTGAAAAAGCTAAGAAAGAATTTGATAAGGAAATGGGCAAGGGGTAGGTATTCTATAATTAATTTTAAAATTAGCACTAAGGTGCTTGAGCGCCGAAGTGTTTAACTGAAAAATATGATGGATCTAAGAAAAAGAATCTTTATCGCTATAAGTGTGGTTGTTGCTTTGGTTTTGGTTTTTGTTTTGCTTTATTTATTTGTGTTTAACAAAGATGGTGAAGAAAGTGTTGTGATACCTTCACAGCCGGGGGTTGTAACTGGCGATGTAGGTGGGCAGGTCTTGGCTCCAAAAGAAGAGCCTAAGGCTACAATTACTAATGAGCTTGGAGTGCCTGTAGAAAAAGATGCTGATGAGACTTATGCTAAACAAGTTTCTCGTATTTTTACAGAAAGGTTTTTTACATACTCCAATCAAAACGATAATCAACATATAGAAGACGTTGTTATTTTGGTGACTCCATTGATGGAAAAATGGATAAGGACTCAGGGTTTAGAAGAAAGTGCTGAATACAGCGGTCTCACTACTAAAGTTATTGCTAGTAGTATTAGCGAGATAGAAGAAAATTTAGCTACCGTTTTATTAGATGTCCAGCAAACCTTAAGACAAAATGGATCAGAAAAGGTAGAGTATAAAAAAGGTAGAGTAGATCTCGTTAAGTCTGGTATTGATTGGAAGATAAATGGATTTTTTTGGAACTAAATTATTTAAACATCCAAACTTTCCAGTTCGGGGGTAGGTATATAAACATTTGGCGAGCTAAGCTCGCCTTTTTAAAAGCATGGATTTAAGAAAAATACTAGAGGAAATTAAAGACTATGTATTTCCAGTATATTGTTTAGAGTGTAGAAAAGAAGGGGAATGGTTGTGTAAAAAATGTTTTGATAAGATAGACATTTCCGGAGTTTTTTGTTGCCCTCACTGTCACAAAAATACTAAGGAAGGGGGTTATTGCTTTGCTTGTAGTAAAGATTTGTGTTTAGTTTCCAGCTTTGCAATTGTTGTTTATAAAGAAGATGGCTTGATTGGTGAGATAATCCAAATTTTGAAATATAATTATGCCGAAGATATTTTAATAGTTTTTGAAAAATTAATAAATAATTTTGTAAAGCAGAATCAGTCTCTGTTCTCACAAATTGATTTAGTGGTGCCAATACCTCTTCACAAAAAACGATTTGTAGAGCGTGGGTTTAATCAAGCTAAACTAATCGCTGAGATAGTGGCCAGGGAAATTAACAAGCCTTGCCGGGAAGTTATAACTCGCAGTCGTCATACTTTGCAACAGGCCAAGTTGAGGAGGGATGAAAGGTTGGAAAATATAAAAGACGCTTTTAAAATAGTAGATAGTGTTCAGGGTAGTATTTTACTGGTAGATGATGTCTTTACTACAGGTACTACTTTACAAGAGTGTGCCAAAGTCCTAAAAGAGGGTGGTGCTAGAAGTGTTACGGGTTTTACTGTGGCTAGAGGTTGACAAAAAGTAAAAAATTAGGTAAAATATCGTAGTCTATGGAGAGGTGCCTGAGTGGCCGAAAGGGGCACACTGCTAATGTGTTGTCTGGGTAAAACCGGACCGAGGGTTCGAATCCCTCCCTCTCCGCCAGACAACTTAATATGGAGAGATGGCTGAGTGGTTGAAGGTAACAAATTTTATCTTTACAATAGCGGAGGGATGGCTGAGTGGTTGAAGGCGACAGTCTTGAAAACTGTTGTGGATGAAAGTCTACCGTGGGTTCGAATCCCACTCCCTCCGCTATTGTAATGAGTCTTGTCCGCCCAAGGCGGATCCGCTCTGGGCGGAAAAACCGTCGTCCGTTAACGCGGACCCAGGGTTCGAATCCCTGTCTCTCCGCACTGAACAAAAATCGCTTTTATTCTTGATTTTAGAGAGCCTTAAATATGGTTCTTTGAAGCTAAGATTAGCGATTTTTTGTTTATCGAAAGAAGCGTTCCAAAGTAAACTTTTAACTGTTTTTTCTAATTCAGTACTTTTTGCTTTATCAAATTCAAATTTGGCTTGTATTGGGTATAAAAAGACACTTTTAATAAGTTCCAAAGTCTTTTCACTATTTTGGTTTTTTTGTTTATTTAATTCTTCTAAGTCTTTTTTTAATCTTATTATTTCGTTATTAAGGGTCTTTTCTTTTTGATCGTAAACTTCTTTTGATACACTCTCGTCTAAAAGTAGGTCTAAGAGCTTGTTTTTGCGTTCCTCCGCCTTTTGAATAGAGGTTTGAATACTTTGTTTGGCTTGTTCTAAATATTCGCCTGTCTGACCTATTCTTTCTTTACTAGCTTTGTAGCATTTATTGATTAACTTTTCATTAACTATTAAATTATCAAACATTTTATTAAGTTCTTGGGTGATGTGGTTTTCTGTTAAATATGTTTTGTGTTCGTCGCATTTACCTTTGCCGTTAGTACAATAGTAATAGATATGTTTGCCTTTCTTTTTTGTAGCTGTTAAAGCACAACCGCAAGTATCACATTTCAAAACTCCCCTGTAAGCAAAATATAATTTTTGTTTTTTAGTATTGGTTTTTTTGTTTATTACTTCTTGGACACTATCAAATAATTTCTTTGATATTATGGGTTTGTGATTTCCTAAATATTCTTTATCATATTTTCTCATTATTCCACAATAAAAAGGATTAGATAATATTTTATGTACTTTGCTTTTATGATATTTATTATTTCCACGACTTCTAAAACCTTGTGTAAATAATAGCTCGGCAATATCTTTAACACTTTTGTCGCCTGTATT
>Ga0075122_10002016_pt1 | contig 13750 bp, 13 predicted proteins | sample AntAceMetag02UKB_FD_69790 | JGI IMG/M metagenome (GOLD analysis project Ga0075122, IMG submission 69790) | Saline lake microbial communities from Ace Lake, Antarctica - Antarctic Ace Lake Metagenome 02UKB | ecosystem: Environmental > Aquatic > Non-marine Saline and Alkaline > Saline | place... | reverse complement strand
TCTAACCATCTTTTGGCAAAAGGCAAACCATTATTTTTTTTCAATTCCATCAAAACTTTTCTCGAAATCGGATCTCTTACTCCAAAATCGTTAGTTAACGTAAAAACAGTTGCTGGTGAACTCTCTTGCACAATACCTGCTCCCGTAGAAGCGAATGGTTCAATGGCAATCACATCTCCTTCTTTTAAAACATTTTCATTACCATTATCAAAGTTTGGAACTGAAGGCCGAGTATGAATCTGATATTCTCCTAATCCGTGTCCAGATAAATTTTTTACTGGAGAAAAACCGTATGAAGTAATTGTATCATGAATAACTTTTCCAATCTCACCTAAACTTACTCCTGGTTTAATTATTTTAAGGGCATTATTAAGCGCCTCACGACTAGCTGTTACTAACTTTCCATGTTCGCCAGATAAATCTACAGTTAAAGCATTATCAGCGATAAAGCCATCAATGTGTGCTCCAACATCTAATTTAATAACTTGATCAGAGAGAACAGTATCATCATTTAAATCTGAACAAGAATGAGCTGCAAATTCGTTTAAAGAAATCTGGGCTGGAAAAGCTGGCTTCCCACCTAATTCAACAATTTTCTCTTCCACTTTATCAAGAATCTCAATTACTTTTGCCCCTTTAACAATTAACGATTTTCCGTAATGTAAAGCTTCCGAGGCAATTTTACCAGCATCAACATACTTTTGTAATGTTTTCTCATCCATAGTTAATAATTATTGCTTGTTTAATTTAAATGTTTCTAGAATTTAATGATCAGCAACAGTTCCACCAATTAACTCTTTTAATTCTTCAATTTTTTCATTAACTAATTCTTTTGTTTTTGCTTCAATATTTAAGCGTAATAAAGGTTGAGTATTTGATCCCCTAACATTGAAACGCCAATGGCTGAAATCAATTCCTACTCCATCTAATTTACTAATCTTTCCATGAAAATATTTATGTTCTAATTGGTCTAAGATATTTTGTGGATTGTCTACAATAAAATTGATTTCTCCACTAATTGGATAATTATTAAAGTAATAATCAGTTAAACTTGAAAAACTTCCTTTCTCGCTGATTAGTTTAATTACTAATAGTGTTGTTAACATTGAACTTTCTACAAAATTCATCTCACGATAAAAAGTGTGTCCACTACATTCTATACAAAAAATAGAATCATACTCTCTCATTTTCTTTTTAATTAAAGTGTGACCAACTTTACTTTTTACTGGTGTTGCTCCCCATTTTTTAATAACTTCTTCTGTTGCCCAATAATAACGGGGATCGTGAGCAATAGTTTCTGTTTTTGGATTACTTTCTTGACTTAAAATGTAATCTGTGATTAAAGCTGCAAAATAATATCCAGGGATATATCTCCCTTTATTATCGATAAAAAATACTCTGTCACCATCGCCATCATAAGCAATTCCGAAATTAGCATTTTCAGCAATTACTCTTTTCTTTAATTCTTTAGTATTCCCTTCTTGGAATGGGTCTGCAAGATGATTTGGAAAATTGCCATCAGGATTCCAAAACATTTTTATGATTTCAAGTGGTAACTCATTTAAAATTTGATCAAACATATAACCTCCAATACCATTTCCAGCATCAATAACAATTTTTAATCTTGGTAAATTTTCTAAGTTTAATTTAGCTATGTTAAAAATTTTATCTTTATACTGCTGCCAAAGATTAAGGGGTTCTATTTTTCCTACTTGTTCATTTTTGTTTAATTGTGTTTCAGAAATAGCAAAATCTCTTATTTTATCAAGACCAGAATTTACTCCAATAGCAATCCCATTTTTAATTGTAATTTTCATACCGTTATCTTTTCCCAAATTATGTGAAGCAGTAATCATTATAGAAACGTCGACTTCTGGTAAAAAACAGCTGGCAAAATAAGTTAGTTCTGTTCCACATAATCCTAAGTTTATGATGTTGACTCCTTGCTCAGTTAAAGATTTAGAAAGCTGGTTAAAAATTTCTTCACTAGAATCTCTCATATCATAACCAATGGCAACAGTCTTTGGTTTTAAATGCTGATAAATGCTTTTTCCAATCCGATAAACAAATTTAGAATCCCATTCTTTGTTCCATTCTCCTCTGATGTCATAAGCTTTGAAGATTTTTTGGTTAACAATCATTGTATTGGTCTGAAACTATTGTAAGCATGTTGATACTTATCCAAATTATCTGTTGGAAACCATTGACTTTTATGGATGTGGGCAGAAATCTCTCCCAACGGAGCAATCTTTTCAAAACAATCTTTTTCCATGGAAGATTTTCCTTCTGGAAGAATTTTCAAACATTCCGGTTCAACAATAAATCCACCAGCATTAATTAGATTTGATGGTGCTTCTTCTCGTTTAGGTTTTTCAACAAAACTAATGATTTTATTTTCTTTTAACGTTGCCACACCAAAATTTTCTACATCTTCTCTTGGTGTTAAAGCCATTGTTACTTGTGGTGCGTCTCGCAGAAAATCTTTATACATCGTATTTAAGTCAATATCCATTAAGTTATCTCCCCATAATAAGACAAATGGTTTTTCTAATCCTGCAGCAGCTTTTTTAATTGCTCCTCCTGTCCCTAAAGGTTCAGTTTCAATAGAATAATTAATATTTACTCCTAAATGCGTTCCATCTTTGAAATGTTCTTTAATATCGTCTGCTTTATAACCAATGGAGAGAATAACATTTTTCACTCCATACTTTTTCAGATTCTCAATAATATGTTCTACAATTGGTTTGTTTTGAATTGGTAATAATGGTTTAGGGGTTTTATCTGTTAGTGGTCTTAACCTTGTTCCTAATCCTCCTGCCAGAATAATTGCCGTTTCTATCATTTTATTTTCATCCTCTTTTTTGTTAATAATTAAAATGATTCTTTTTCTTTTTTAAAGGCTTATGGAATAATAATCTGTAATAAGAAGCTAAATCAGATATTTTATAGTTTACAGCGTAACCTTTATAAATAGAGCAATATCTGGATATAACGGACGGCCATAGGGGCGTGGTTCACCTGTTCCCATTTCGAACACAGAAGTTAAGAACGCCTCCGTACCGGGGTGTACTGCATTACGCGGGAAACCCAGTAAGCTGTCCACCTTATTTTTCTAATAACCTTATTTCAACTTACGTTCTTGTTTAAACTTATTAATCCATTCTCTATCTTTTTGGATTTGTTCCATTCTTCCATCAAGTATTTCAATAGCGTATTCAATCCGTTCAGATTTACTTGGAGAACTTTTTAGCATTTCACTCGTCTGCTCCTGCACATTGTACCATCTTAATGAACTATTTACATAATAGTTGAGCAATGCAGTTTGAGCAGTTTTATCTCCAGCTAAACGATGGTAGGCACCACTTTTAGGGCCGATTATTTCTAAATGTCCGTCCATATCTCCCAACCATCTCTGCGCCACACAAAGAGTATCAGCGAATTCTGCTGGTGTGTCTCTAATAGTACGAGAATAAAATCCTTCGATATATCGGTCTATTTTTTCAGTGTCAATAATCGCAGTACCATATTGAAATATTCTAGCTTCAGTCTCTTCGTGATTAGGATCAATTCTTTCAAGTAATTCTGCTTCTTGTTCAACTTGTCTATAAAGTTCTAACGCTTTTCCAGCATTTCCAACTTTGTATTGGTCAACTGCTTGCGTTAGTAAAGTATCTAAATCTTGATGTGTTTCAACAATTGCTTGTTGGGCTTTTTTGGGAAGTTCTTCAAAGTTAGGATTTTGATTTAACCCCACAAAATAGGAACCAGTAACTAAACCTGCTACTAGGGCAATTTCTCCTATTTTTTTAAGATATTTATTCATTTTGTCTCTCTCCTTTCATTTCCCTTAACCATTTCTGTCTTAATGTATCAAAGTCTTTATAGTAACCTTCCTGATAATTTGGAGATGGTTTAAAGATATCAATCTCTTGATAGGGGTGTTTCATTTCTTCGATTGTTTGAACAGATTTTGCTACAATCTCCTCTGGATTTATCCAATACGTGCTGTTGGCGTGTGGTCTAGTTTTGTTTTCATTTGCAGTTCTTACACTACTAAGATTCACAAATAAAGATTTAACTGATTGTTCAACTTGACTTAATTCACTCATGTCTTTTCTCAGGATTAATTTAGATTTAGAATATGAACCCCACCAAGGAACGCTGTACTGATCACTAAGAGAACCAAAAGCTACAAGTGTCAAAGGAATGGTCTCATATGTTTTTCTTTGTTCGATTAATGGCCTAACTATATTGTGGAAAGTATTCACATTTGATGCTAAGACTTCATCATCTATTCCATCTTGTTTATAATCAATTTCTGGAGTTCCATTATATTCAAATTTGAATTTTCCAACTGGATGAACTAATAACACTTCCGTTATATCTTCAAGAGATATTTTTTGAATCTGTTCTTTAGTTGCAATAACCTCTTCTAAATCACTCTTGCAATATATAACTCCATTCACTGGGTTTTGTTCGTCTCTTCTGGTTAATCCGTAGCAAATGGTATTATCTTGTTTAGAGTAATGATTGAGATAGGCTCTCCCTAAATCTCCTGTTGAACCTGATACAATTACCAATTTTTTATTTATTGTTGTCATACTATAGTAGTAATTGCATAGTGTTATCTATATTTGGTTCAATACAAATTGAACCAAAAGGTTTAAATACCACGTTAAACTAATCAGTTAAATGGCATTAAGAATTACTCTCCCGTTTGGAAAAGAAGATAATGTTAAGAATCTGGTTTTTAGTATCTTAACTAAAGAGTATCCTCTAAAAATAATAGACCTGACTAATTTTATTCGCAAGCGTTATGGGAAATCAGTAACGTTTCAAGCAGTACGAAAGGCAATACTACAGTTAGTTGCAGAAGATGTTTTATTGAACCAAAACAATCAATTTGTTATTAACAAAGAATGGGTTATTAACAGTAAGAAACAATTGGATGCGTTGTATGAAGAATTAACTAAAGAAAAAACAACCCCAAAAAGTATTGATTCTATCAAAGGAGAAATTTCTGTTTTCACATTTGATTCTTTAAACAAGATGATGAAATTTTGGGAAGATATTGTTGATGACTGGTTTGAAAATTTTAAGAAAGGCGATGACCATATTAATTGTTGGCAAGGAGCTCACGGTTGGGAGGGAGTATTACATTCTGATCGTGAAAGAAATTTAATGGGAAGATTGAAAGAGAAAGGAATAAAATCATATGTCCTTAGTATCGGGAACACGCCGCTTGATCGTTATATCTGGAAATTTTATAAAAAAGTGGGTCTTAAAATAGCCTTTCATCCTTCTTTATCATCTTTTGATAAAAATTATTATGTAGGAACATATGGAGAAATAATTGTGCAGGTACATTATCCTAAAGAAGTAGTTGATGCTTTAGAAAAGTTCTTTAGAAAAAATAAAACTATTGAAGATTTAGATTTAAATGAACTATCTGATATAGTCAACAAAAAACAGGAGATCCAGTTAACAGTAATTAAAAACTTAGCAATGGCAAAACAAATTAACAAATCTATTATCTCCCAGATTGATTAGGATGAAGCTTTGTTTATTTTAAGAATTAATTTGAAGAAAAAAGTAAAAAAAATAGAAAAGTTTATAATTAATTACTCCTTAGTAATAACTATGTCAATAAAAATGTATGATTCAAAAAAAATAAACGATTTAACACCAAAAGAGTTAGGTAATTATGCTCTGAATGTTTTAGTAACAGGGTGCCCGTTAATTAATACGGTTGACTACACCCCTGATCCAATAAATGAACTTGCTAAATTAACAAAAACTGAATGTAAAGAAATTGTAAGATATGCAAACCATTTAGCAGAAAAAGAAGGTTTAGGCAAAAATTATTTTGATTCTGAAAAAGCAAAAGCAAACTTGCCCCTCTTTGAGTCTGTTAAACCATCTGGCTTAGAAAGAAAATTAAATGTTAGTTCGGCAACGGCAGCTTAATTTTTTTTAAATTGTTTATTTCCAATTTTCTTAATCGTTTTAACTTTACTATTTAATACTTCTCTTCCACAACACTTTTAAACACTTTTTCTTTTATTTCTTATTAAATATAAATAAACAAAACAGGTGATCAAAATCAAAGCACTTTCATTAGGAAATTATCTTTCAGAGAATTTAAATACTTCTTCCACTAAAGATTTCTATCTGGATTTTTCAGATTGGGGCACTGGAGTGATGAAAAACCAAAAAAAAATCAAAAAAGTTGGATTTGGTGATTTAAATCAAGAAACTTCAGAAAACGTATTCTCAGATGAAGTACACCAAGTAATCTTAGGTAGCTTATTTGGGGATATGTATTGTGGAAAAGAAGCTAAGAATTCAGTGATCCAAGAGGCTCATTCTATAAACCAAAAGGATTATCTCTTCTGGAAACATTCATTATTGAAAAATGAATTGAATCTAAAAATACGTTCTTGCCATTATCCAATTTGTAAAGATAAAGGGAAGGTCTATAAAAGAAAAGAAGAAGTTAGGTTAAGAAGTAAAGTTTCATCTAAACTGAATTATTATCATACTTTATTTTACCAAAACGGAAAGAAAAGGATAACCCAGAAAATATTAAACCAATTAGATTCCTTGGGTTTAGCAGTTTGGCATTGTGACGATGGCCATTATGATTCAGAAAACAGAACAATTTCTTTGCATACTGAAGGTTTTTCTCAAGAAGAAAATCGAATTACTCAACAATGGTTTTATGAACGATGGGGATTAAAACCAAGTTTTAAACGTCATGGTCCTAAAGGAAAAATTGCATTAAGGTTTTCAAAAAATGATTCAGAGAAATTTCTCCTTATTATTAAAAATCATATATTTTCGATGCCTCAATCTATTTGGTATAAATTGGGACATCTTTGGGAAGGAAATTTAATTAAAATCAAAGAAGCAAATTTGAACAAGAAAAGAAGGACTAAAGTTTATCAAAGTAAAAAAGAAGTAAAGGCTAGAAGGAATGAACAGGCAAAGGATTTTTATCGTAAAAATCGGGAAAAAATATTAAAAGAAAAAGCAGAGTATCGGAAAACAAAGAAGTATAAAGATTATATTAAAAAATATCACCAAAAAGAATATATTAAAGGAAAGAAAAAAGCTAAAGGTGATCAAAATTAAAGCCCTGATTCTTTGTGCCGGTTATGCCACACGTTTGTATCCATTAACAGAAAATCAACCTAAACCACTATTAAAAATTGCCAATCAACCTATAGTTGAACATATTTTAGAAAAATTAAAAGATGCAGATGATATTAACGAAGTTTTCATTGTTACCAATGCTCGATTTCATGACCATTTCCGAATTTGGTTAAACCATTATGATTATCCAAAAAAGATCAAACTAATAAATGACGGAACAATTAGTAATGATGATCGTTTAGGTGCAGTTGGAGATATTAATTATGTTCTTAAAGAAGAAGATATTAAAGATGACTTATTAGTAATTGCTGGCGATAATTTGTTTGGTTTCCAAATAAAAGAATTTATTGAAAAATTTAATTCAAATAGTAAATCAGTTGTTGCTTTGCATGACTTGAAAGATAAAGAATTAGTAAAAAATAAATTTGGAGTAGCGATTCTCTGCGATAATCATTCTAAAGTTATTGACTTTGAAGAAAAGCCAGCAGAACCGAAAAGTTCTTTAGCTGCAACTGCTTGTTATGTTTTTCATCAGGAAGATTTAAAACATGTAGAAACTGCTGTAGAAAGTGGAAAAGCTGACGATCCTGGTGATTTGGTTAAGTATTTAGTAAAAGAATCAGAAGTTCACGGTTATGTCTTTGATAGTCATTGGTTTGACATTGGTAGTATGGAAGGTTTAAAACAAGCAGAAGAGGTTTACAAAGAATTATGAATTCAGAATCTTACGTAACAAGAATTGGTGGAGAAGCAGGTTGGGGAATAGCTTCAGCAGCAGACATCATTGCTAAAATTTTCATTAAATTAAATCATCATGTTTTTTCTAGTAAAGAGTATATGTCACAAATTAAAAAAGGCCATAATTTCCATACTATTAGAACTTCAAAAAATAAAATTCATGCTGATCTTGATAGAATAGACATTCTTCTGGCTTTAGACCAAACTACTTTAGAAACACATCAAGATAAGGTTCCTGAAAAAGGAATAATTATTCATGATGATAAAATTAAAGTCGATCCTGAACAATTCAAAAATAAAAACATCATTCAAATCCCATTAACAAAAATCGAAGAAAAACTAAAAGAAAAAAACATTCATAATGCGGTTTTTTTAGGAGCATTTACAAAAACTATTGGAATTGATTATTCGTTATTAAGAAAAATTATCAAAGAACGTTTTATGGGTAAAGAAAATTTAGCCAGTAAATTATTGCTTGCTGCTAAAGAGGGTTATGAATCAGTAGAAACCATTCATCATTTCTCTCCTCAAGATAGCAATGAAGAAAATGAAACAAATAATAATAACTTCTTTGACGGTAATGAAGCCATTTCCAAAGGAGCATTAAAAGCTGGATTAACATTTCATGTTCAATACCCAATGACTCCCGTTTCTGGGATCTTACATAACCTGGCTAAAGAAGCAGTAAAAAATAAAGCACTTCAAGTTATCCAACCAGAAGACGAAATTGCTGGAATAAATTTTGCGTTAGGCGCTTCTTATGCAGGAAAGAGAGCAATGACTGCAACTGCTGGAGGCGGTTTTGCTTTGATGGTTGAATCTTTCGGCCTTGCGGGTGTTGCTGAAATTCCTTTAGTGTTAATTGAAGGTCAACGTCCTGGTCCTGGGACAGGATTACCAACAAAAACCGAACAGGGCGATTTAAAGTTTGTTCTTTCTGCGGGTGTGGGAGATTTTCCTAAAATTGTCATTGCTCCTGAAACTGTTGAAGATTGTTATACGGAAACTAAACGAGCATTTTACTTGGCAGAAAAATATCAAGTACCCGTAATTGTTTTGGTTGATAAACACTTGGCTGAAACTTCAAAAACTTTTAATTTAAACGAAGAAGAAAATAAATTCACTTTTGATTATGAAAAAAGATTAAACATCCTCAACAATGTAGACCCTTTTAAACTAAACTCTGATGGTTTGTTTAAACGTTATGCTCCTGATGAATCTCAAAGAACAATTCCTGGTACAGAAAATGGAATTTATACTTGTGCTTGTGATGAACATGATCAAGTTGGAGAAATTACTGAAGAAATTACCATTAGAAATCAAATGATGCAACGGAGAATGAGTAAACTAAACAAAATTCAAGAAGAATTACCTGCTCCAAAATTAATTGGTCCTGAAAATGCTGAACTTACTATTGTTTCTTGGGGCAGTAATTACGGCGCAATTATTGAAGCGATAGAATTGTTTAATTCCGAAGATCAGAATAACAAAAAAATCAATTTCTTATCAATCAAGTATATGTTGCCATTTCAAGAAGATGAAATAAAATCTTTGTTAGAAAAAGCAAAATCCCTTCTGCTTATCGAAAATAATTATTCCGCTCAATTAGGCAGTTTAATTAGAGAAAAAACAGGGATTGAACTCACCAATCAGATTTTATCTTCCGATGGTGGTGCTTTTACCGTTGATGAAATTTACAATCAACTTAAAGAAAAAATTACAAAATAAAAAAACAAAAAATACAATAAACAAATCACAAACAAAACAAATAAAAAATGACTGAACTCAAAGATTTTCAAAGGACTGAGATCCCTAACTGGTGTCCTGGCTGTGGTAACTTCGGTATCATTGCTGGGGTAAAAAAAACCCTTGCAGAATTAGATTTCAAACCAGAAAATATAGTTCTTGTTTCTGGTGTGGGTTGTTTTGCTAAGCTTCCTTATTGGGTAAAAGTCAATGGTTTTGTGGGCTTGCATGGCAGATCTCTTCCAGTTGCACAGGGAGTAAAGTTAGCCAATCCAAATTTAAATGTAATCGCTTTTGGTGGCGATGGTGATGGTTATGGAGAAGGTGGAAACCATTTCATGCACGCTTGTAGAAGAAATATAAATCTTGCTTACTTTGTTCATAATAATGGCGTTTTTGGTTTAACTACCGGCCAATATTCTCCTGCTTCCGAGAAAGGCAGAAAAAGTAAATCCTCTCCATTAGGTTCAACAGAAAAACAAGTTAACCCTCTTGCTTTAGCAATCTCTGCGGGGGCAACTTTTGTAGCTCGAGCTTATGCTGGTAATCTGAAAGAAATGGTTGAGATTATGAAGAAAGCAATTTTGCATAATGGTTTTGCTTTTGTTGATATCATTCAACCTTGTGTGACATTTAATCCTCAACATGCATTTGATTATTATAATGAGAAAGTCTATTATTTAGATGATAAACATGATCCTAAAAACAAGTTGCAAGCTTTAGAAAAAGCTTTGGAATGGGAAAAAGAAGAAAAGTTTGCTTGTGGCATATTCTATCAAGAATAAATAGTTAAAATCATAATTTAAGAAAATTTTGCTAACGCAAAATAAAATTATCAATTAGCAAAATTTTAAGCTGTAAATAAAGCGTAATTGGTGAATTATAAACTTTATTTACAATAAGAGAATAAAAAATGAAAATCAGTATTTTTGGAACTGGATACGTTGGACTGGTAACCGGAGCAAGTTTAGCTAATTTGGGCCACGATGTTTTATGTGTAGATATAGATCAAGAAAAGATTAATCTAATCAATTCTGGAGAAATGCCTTTTTATGAACCAGGCTTGAAAGAACTTGTTTTAAAGAATAAAGAAAGAGCAAGACTCATTTTCTCAACAGATATTGAGGAAGCAGTCCATTTTGCTGAAGTAATATTTAATTGTGTGGGAACACCAATGAAAGACGATGGTTCCGCAGAATTAAAATATGTTTTTAATGTAACGGAAAAGGTTGCTCTCTCCGCTAAAGAATATAAAGTTTTGATCAATAAAAGTACGGTTCCTCCGGGCACTGCTAAGAAATGTCAAGAGTTAATTACTAAAACAAACCCAGAATCAAAAATAGATTTAGTTTCTAATCCTGAATTCTTAAAACAGGGTAATGCTGTTTATGATTTTAATCATCCTGATAAAATTGTTGTTGGGGCGGAGTCGGAAAAAGCATTTCAAATGATGCATAAAGTATATCACGGGTTAGTCAAAACTTATATGCCCATTATCGAAACTAACTGGGAAACTTCTGAGATGATTAAATATGCTAACAATGCTTTTCTAGCAACTAAAATAAGTTTTATTAACGAGATTGCTAACATTTGCAATAAAGTCGGTGCTGATGTAAAAACAGTTTCAAAAGCCATTGGTAAAGATTATCGGATTAGTCCTAAGTTTCTTAATGCGGGCATTGGTTACGGAGGAAGTTGTTTTCCCAAAGACGTTCAGGCATTAATTAACACTGCAAAAAGCCACAATTACCAGCCTCAACTTTTGCAACAAGTTGAAGAGCTTAATGAAAGACAGAAAACCATTATTGTTCCTCAAATTATTGATAAACTTAAAGAGATTAATGGCAATCAAGTTACTATTTGGGGATTAACTTTCAAACCAAAAACTAGCGATTTACGAGGAGCGACATCATTGAAAATTATTGAGGAATTGATAACTAATGGCTTTAAAGTAAATATTTATGATCCTATTGCCTTAGAAGAAGTAAGAACTATCTTCTCAGACAAAGTTACTTATTCTAATTCTGTAAAAGATTCCGTTGTTAATAGCAATTTAATTGTTCTTGTAACCGAATGGGACGAATTCAGAAATGTTGATTTTTCAGAACTAGGAAAATCAATGAAAACCAAAATTCTCTTTGATGGCCGAAATATTTATGAACCAGAGACTTTAAAAGAAAACGGATTTGAATATTATGGGGTAGGGAGGAAATGATTTTATGAAAGTTTTGGTTACAGGAGGAGCAGGATTTATTGGCAGTCATGTTGTTGATAAACTAATCGAACAAGAACACCAAGTAATTGTTGTTGATAATTTATCAACTGGGAAAGAAATAAATCTCCAAAATAATATTAAATTAATTAACATTGATGTCTCTTCTTCTGAACTAAGCAATGTTTTTGAAGAACATCAACCAGAAATAGTAATCCATCTAGCCGCTCAGATTAATGTTAACAAATCTATTCAAGATCCAAAATTAGATGCAGAAACTAATATTCTTGGAACAATTAACATTTTAGAACATTGTAGAAAACACAAAATAAAAAAAATAATCTATGCCGCTTCTGCCGCACAATTTGGCAATCCTCAATACTTGCCTATCGATGAGAACCATCCTTTTCAACCTTTGAGTCCTTATGGTTTGTCTAAATCTGTTGTGGAGAGTTATCTTAAATTATATTCTCGACTATTTGCCCTTGATTACACCATCTTACGTTATGCTAATGTTTATGGTCCCAGACAAAATTCTGATGCTGAAGGGGGAGTGATTGCTATTTTCTCTCAACAATCTTTAAACAATCAACAGTTAAGCATTTTCGGTGACGGCAAACAAACTAGAGATTTTATTTATGTTGAAGATGTTGCTGAGGCGACAGTTTTAATGTTAAATAAAGGAAATAATCAAATTTATAATTTGGGTAGTGGTAAAGAAATTTCCCTTAATAATTTAATAAATTTGTTTAAAGATATTCTTCAGAAAGATATCTCTTTAAATTATGTTGAGGCTAGAAAAGGAGATATTAAAAAAAATTATTATTCAATTGAAAAAATTAAAAATGAATGTGACTTTTCGCCAAAGATAAATTTAAAAGAGGGATTAACAAAAACAATCAATTATTTTAAAAACTTACAATCATATAAATAAAAAGAAAATGAATGAATACTCCCCAAAAATATCCATTGTAATCTGTGCTTTTAATGTCTCTAAGCTAATTAAGAGTATTCTTAATTCATTAAAACAGCAAACTTTTCAAGATTTTGAAGTTGTAATTGTTAATGACGGTTCTACCGATGATACCTCTAAAGTTGCAAATGAATTTGGGGTTAGTGTTGGAATGGGGGGAGTAAGAGTTCTTGATATGCCTCATCAGGGTTTATCTGCTACTAGAAACACTGGTATTAATAACGCAAGAGCAGATATTGTTGCTATCATTGATGCAGATTGTCATGCTACAGAAAATTGGCTTCAAGAAATTTACAAAGAAATTGAACAAAATGGTGAATCCGTTGTTACGGGTAATACTAAGATCCCAAAATCTACTTTTTTAGGTGATTGTATCTCTGGCTTGGGTTATCCTGGCGGCGCTCATTTAGGTTTTGAAAATATGTGGCCTGTATCTAAAGAAGGTTATACTGATCATCTTGCGGGTGGCAATTGTGCTTTTCGAAAAGAAATAATTCAAAGCTTTGGTGCATTTAATCCTGAATTGACTATTACTGCTGATGACGTCTATTTGTCCATGAAAGTATTAGAAAATGGTTTGAAGATTAAATATAATCCCGAGATGATCATGTATCATCCTCCTCGAAAAGATTTAAAGTCTTTCATTCATTGGCATTACACCAGAGGAAAAGGCAGCTATTTCTTTAAAAAGCAAGTTGGCTCGTTTAATAAATTTTATAAACTAAGAATTTGGTCAACAAAGAATATGATTAGGGAGTACAGATTTAGTCCTAAACTACCCGTGATGTTATTTTTATTGGGCTTAAGTTTTTTTACTCAGAAATGGGGATATTTTGTTAAAAATTTTTTCCATTAAATTATTGTGCCCACAAAATATCATATGGTTCTCAATATTTACAATTTAATTTTTCATTAATAACTGTTAT
>Ga0075122_10002014_pt1 | contig 13759 bp, 8 predicted proteins | sample AntAceMetag02UKB_FD_69790 | JGI IMG/M metagenome (GOLD analysis project Ga0075122, IMG submission 69790) | Saline lake microbial communities from Ace Lake, Antarctica - Antarctic Ace Lake Metagenome 02UKB | ecosystem: Environmental > Aquatic > Non-marine Saline and Alkaline > Saline | place... | reverse complement strand
TAAGGCACTTCGAATCACTCTGGCTTCCCGGTCGAATTTTTTGGAGTGATAATTAACCACTTCGATAATGATCTCTTTGCGATCCTGAGCGGCCAAGCCCCTGACTTTCAATTGAGAGACCGCATCACCCATAGCCTGATCCAGGGTTTGCGCATATCCGGTCAACGGCAGGATAGACAGTATACAGATCCACATCAAACAGGTTCGAACGATTTTTCTGGTTGAATAGTTCATGGTTCTTCCTTTTATATTTTGTATCTATTCACCACAGAGACACGGAGTTCACAGAGTAAAGATTCACTATGTTAAAAGCATGCTCTTGATAAAGATCGTTAGCAAAATCTGCTTTTCTCTGTGAACTCCGTGACTCTGTGGTGAATAGTTACTTTATTTCTTTAATATTTGATCGATCAACAGAGTTAATGTCTGTTCAAGATCCTCCTTGAATCCGGTCAGGATCAGGGCAATTCGTTTATCCTGGCCAATGACCACCAGGCGCGGCAGTGCTTTCACATCGTATTTGCGTATTGCTTCTGCTTGACTGGGCAGCAGCACAGGGATATTGATCTTGTATTTTTGAATCAGCCGGTTCATTTGTTCTTCATCGAGATCCGGATCGACATTTACATAGAGGATTTTTACCCGCTGCCCCCGATATGATTCTGCGATATGGTTAAACGTCGGTATTTCCCTGAGGCAGGGGATGCAGGTTCGAGCGAAAAAGTTCAGGACAGTGACATTGTGTACGAATTCGGAGGCGTATTTACCGTTGGCTTTTGTGACCAGGCCTCCCTGTGAGTCTCTTTTGAAACGCATCTCGGTCAGCACGCGATAGAGATTCAAGCGAGAAACCGTTGCTGCATCGAACCCGGAGAGGTTTGGTGCCCGAATATCTACACGCAAATCTTTCGCTGAACTGTCAGCTATTGGGAGAAGCAGTAGACAAAATAAAAAAAGAGAGAGCCGGACCGGTCGGGATCTAAAACAGAGCCTTACAAGAGAGAGAGAGAGAGAGAGAGAGATTCAGGGCGTTCAATGTTTGTATTTGACCTTGTAACATTTCAGTTCAGGCATGAAATTTTTGTATTTCTAAAAATCTAGTTTTGACTTGGTCTTCTTGGTATCAGATTGATTTTTCAGTGTCAAGGAGATGCTTTAAATGTACTCCTCCGGGAAATGGGCGACCCACTTGGTTTCAATCACCCCATTTCTGACCAGAACTGCAGTCGGCGTCTGATAGATCAGATATCGAAACAAGCGGGGATTCATCTTTTCCAGTGGAATCTTCTCATCCCATACAGTTAGATCTTCGGCCCCGTCCGGAAATACTAATAAGGGGAGAGGCATGTTTTCCTGGTCCAATAGATTCAGAATATAGGGTTCCCAACGTTTGCATAGTTGACAGCGAGAAGTCATAAAAATAACCAGTCGTGACCCTGGAGTACCGTTCAGCTCTTTGGATTCCAGCCATTCAGCTCTCCATTTGCGCCCCTGTTGAACTGGTGACATATCGATCAAAGGTGAGTTTGCCGAGCGTCTGATTAAAAAATTGCATAAAATGAATATGCCCAAAATAATCCACACCTTCCACATCAAGACAGGTGGGGTTGTCTCCAGAGTCCACCAGCCGATAACCAGCAGCAGCAAATACAAGAAATTCAACCCCAGGCTCTGTCCCAGTGTCAGGTTCAGCCACCCCCCATAACAACCACAATCTTCAACGCGACCTGAAATAACACCCCAGGCAGACAAAATGGACAGAATCAGAATCAAGCCAATTAAAATGGGAATAAGTTCTGCAGTGAAAATAGACAAGACCAGTGCCGTCCCGATTCCACATTCAAGCTGGATAAACAGTGAAGCCGCCACTTCACTGAGAGAATGGGGCAGGATGCCCAGATTTCTGACATGGGCTATAAATGGGCGTGAATAAAGCACTTTCAATGCTCCCGTAATCAGAAAAACACTGCCGATGATAAAAAAAATTACTGTACTCATCCTGTCATCTACCGAAAGAGATCAAAAACACCCCCACATCCCTTGTTAAATTAACAGCCCACGGTTATAATTCCAACAAAGATCATCAAAGGATCAAAATAGAACGTTGTCCTCAAGCTGGAAGAGACATTCTAATTCATATCAATATAAAAGCAAACAGAGCAATCCAAGCGAGAAAGAATAAACAATGCCTGATAACTTAGTTTTTTTGGCTGGAAAAAAGGCCTATGCCATCATCAAAGAAAAAGGGTTGCAGCCTGAAATGGTGAAGGTCATCGCAGGCGCGGCAGGCGGTCCGAAATGGCTGGTACTCAATCATCTTGATCGATTTTTATTTTCAACCTGGCTGAAAAACCGAACTGAGCCGCTTTTTCTGATCGGTTCTTCAATCGGAGCCTGGCGATTTGCAGCTGCATCCAGGTCAAACCCGCTGCACGCTTTCAAAAAATTCGAGGCCGCCTATCTCGGTCAGACCTATTCAGAAAAGCCAGTTCCCCAGGAAGTGACCCGGGAGACATGCAGAGTCAGGGATGCCTATCTGGGTGCTGCAGGCATCCAGGAAATCCTGCAACATCCATATCTGAGATTGAATTTGATGGCGGTCAAATGCAAATGGCCCAACTCATCCGAAAACAGGTTTCTTCTCGGGGCCGGATTGCTGGGTGCTGCATTGTCAAATGCGATCACCCGCAGATCCCTGAAGTTTTTTTTTGAACGGACACTGTTTTACCACCCTGAGTCCCCCCCTCCTTTTTTTCAAAAAAGCGAATTTCCATTACAAAAAGTTCCTCTGAGTGGTGAAAACCTGGCGCCAGCTCTGCTCGCTTCAGGGTCGATCCCTCTGCTAATGTCAGGGATCACCGACATCAAAGGAGCCACCAAAGGGATCTACAGAGATGGTGGCATCATCGATTACCACATGGATATTCCATTTTTAAACAGTGAAGATGAAGATATCGTACTTTTCCCTCACTACACTGACCGAATTATTCCAGGATGGTTAGACAAAAAACTAACGTGGAGAAAACCTCAAGCGACAAATATGGAAAATGTCCTGCTCGTGGCACCCTCAAAATCGTTTGTTGCAGCGCTACCATTGCATAAAATTCCGGATCGAACCGATTTTTGGACCTTCAAGCAAAGAGATTCCGAAAGGGTCGAGTATTGGAAAACGGTTATCTCCAGAAGTAAGCTTCTTGGGCAAGCGTTTTCCCATGCGGTGGAAAGTGGTAGAATCAAAGATCTGATACAACCGATGGCATCTTAGTTAAGATATTGTATATAAAAAAGAAATTCGGGGGCAAGCCCGCATCCGGGATAAAGCCATTTTCAAATAAACATCCACCGTGCACCCTTTAAAAGAGGGATTAAAAGGAGATACAAGGTGCAGACCTCGATTATCAACAATCTACCTTCTTTAAAAAACAGATCATTTCTACGCTATTTTCCTTTGTGGATATTACTGTTGTTTATTTTTTCAAGTTGTTCGGCAACGAAACCAAAGCTCAACCGATCGTTTCTTCCGTTAGGGTATCAACTCGACACCATCACCTGGACAAAAATCAGCGCAGCACCGCAGAATATTTATGTATTGCCACTAAATCTTCAAAATCAATTAAACCGTCGTGTACTCGAAAATTGGACGGATGGCTGGCTGAATGACACCTTTATTCGGACCCATCCCCTATCTGCTGTTCACAGGGAAGACATTTTAAATTTGGCTGCCTTTCTCAATCATCATTTCACATTTTACCTGGTAGCCATTGATTCGAATGAGCCGATTTCTCAAGAGCAGTTTCAAGATGTGTTGCGCAACCGATCAAAGTGTGATCCCTTGACGAATCTGGAAATTCGGTTCCAGATGAATGCAGGGTCCCAAGCGCCGTTTTCCAGGAAGCCGTTGACCATGTTAATGATATCGGGACATGAACTAGCACTCCTTTCAGGAGCAGAGCCTATTTATCCACAAGTATTTTCGCCGTACTTAAGGGATAAACTGAAGCTCCCACCGCTCGGTCTTCCGGAAAAAATTAATCTGTTTGCCGCAAGAATCAAAAATAAGCTATATTCAACTCCTATGAGTGGGTTCATTGTGTGTGATAGGAGAAAAATAAATTATTCGCCCCAAAAATAAGGTCTGCTATGATTTCATTTTCCGGATATATTCACTTGGAAATGGTTTTTGAATTTCCGAAATCCGTTGTATACCGAGCGCAAAGACAGCTGGATCATAAGCCTGTGATCATCAAATATTTTACCACCGAGTTGACACAGGCCCAGTTAATCGGGATAGAGAATCAGATACAGTTTCAACAACAGCAGGAACTCTCCGTTATCCCATCGCCCATTGATCTAATTTTCATTAAAAACAATGCTGCTGTTGTCATGGAAGACAGTGGCGAAATGTATCTTTCTGTTATCCTGCTCAATAATCCCTTAAGTCTGGATCTATTTCTCGAATATGCCGCTAATATCACGCGCAGCCTGAGTAAAATCCATCAGCATCACCTTGTACACAATGACATCCGACCCCACAATATTCTAATTAACGAAAAATCCGGGGCGATATTTTTTACAGGGCTCTGTGAACAAAAACACCCCCTTGGTGCCAACAGTATCAAGAATCCACTCAACCTGGATGACGATCAGTTTGTGTATACATCGCCGGAACAGACCGGCCGTATTAACTGGTCCATTGACCAGCGGAGCGACCTTTATTCACTGGGGGCTGTTTTTTACGAAATGTTGTCGGGAAAACCTCCGTTCAACTATGAGGATAGATTACGCACCATTCACGCACATCTGGCATCTGAACCAAATACCCTTCTTATATCCAGACAGGATCTCCCCAACACCATTAATCAAATTGTTCTTAAACTGCTCTCGAAGGGGGGAGAAGACCGATATCAGAGTGCCTTTGGTCTATTAAAGGATCTGGAAAATTGCCGCACACAATTCAAGAACGAGCGCTGGATTAAACCGTTTGAACTCGCTCATAAAGACAACACTGACCATTTTCAGATTCCGTCTAAGCTCTATGGAGCAGAGAAAAATATCGTCACCTTGTTTGAATCTTTCAATCGGGTCTGCACCGGAAGCGTGGAGTTAATGATTGTGAAGGGAAAAGCAGGCATGGGGAAAACGTCATTAGCAAAAGAGCTTTCCGGGCTGGTTTATCAAAAAAATGGTCTTCTGGCCACGGGGAAGTGTGAAGAACAGTACCAGGACACACCCTACTATCCGCTGGTCAGCGCTTTTCAAGTAATTGTACACCAGATCCTGACAGAAGACGAAACCAGCCGCAGCAATTGGCGGAAGAAGTTTCTTGAGAGCTTTGGCCACAATGGCCAAATACTGATTAATTTTATCCCGGAGATGGAGGAAATCATTGGCCCGCAGCCCAGGATCCCCATTCTCGACCCTGATGAAAGCCGCAATCGGCTGAATTATATCTTCAGACGGTTGTTGCAAGTCTTTACCCTGGAAGGTAAACCACTGGTCATTTTTATTGACAGCTTCCACTGGGCAGATGCCGCCACCATTCAGTTGATTCAGGCCGCACTCAGTGATATCAACAGTCGCTATGTGTTCCTGATCATTGCCTACCAGGAGAACCTGGTTATCCATTCCCACACGCTCTCCATTACTCTGGACGAAGTATTGAAATCCGGAACCCATATCCAGGAAATCTCAGTCAATCCTTTAAACATTGACGATATTTGCCTTTTAATCGAAGAAGCCCTTTATTTCAAGCAGGACTTCCAAACACTGGCTAAATATATTCTCGACCGGACGGAAGGGAACCCCTATTTTGTGAAATTGCTCTTACAGACCTATCATGCCAAACAGCTGATCCAGTTCGATTCTCACAAAGGATTATGGATATGGGACATTGATCGGATTCACAGTGCCAATATCTGCGATAACGTTGTCGATCTGCTCAGGGTCAAAATCGGAAACCTTCCCCATGAAGCCAGCCAGCTGGTTATCCTGGCATCCTGTATCGGAAGGCAATTTGATTTGAGCCTCTTAAGCCGTGCTTCCAAACAGGATGAAAAGACAGCACTCAAAAACCTCGAGCCGGCAATTAAGGCCGGTTTTATAGAACCCATCGCCGATACCCCACAAGATTCTGACAGTCCAGCCTCAGAATCGGAAGTGATACAAAAACTACAGTTTTCTCACAGCCGTGTCCTGGACGCTGCCTATTCAACACTGAAAGGACCAGAAAAAAAAGCGACCCATCTGATGTTGGGGAGAATCCTGAAGGAAACGAGATCCGAGAACGAGATTCAGCAAAATCCGTATGAAATTATCAATCAGTTGAATGAAGGAAGTTCTTTGATCCTGGAAAAGGCGGAAAGATATGAGCTGGCCCACTTGAATCTGTTGGCTGGCAGCAAATCAAAGTCAGCTGCCGCTTTTGAAACAGCCAGGCGCTATTTTAAGATTGGTTCCAATTTTCTGGCAAAGGATGCCTGGAGCAAAGAATATGAACTGACGAAAGATCTGCTGCTGAAGCAAACAGAATGCGAGTATTTTATCGGTAACACCGAAGAGTCCGAGCCGGTTTTCAACATTCTGTTAAAGAACATCAAAACGGTGCAGGAGAAAGTCGAGGTCATCAACATCAAACTAAATCTGTATCAAAAGAACAATCAGCCTGAGAAAGCCATGGAGATTGGCCTTGAAGCGTTAGACCTTCTTTTTAAAGAGCAGATCCCCCCCAACGATCCTGAGATTAATATTGTCTCTGAGATAAAAATGCAGGATATCCAGATCGATATCGGCCAACAGAATATCAATAATCTGGTTTACCTGCCGCTGATGACCGACATCAACCACAAAGCGATGATGGATCTTCTCACCGCTATCATTCCGGCAGCTTACAGTGTACAACAAAATCTCTGGATTCTGCTAACCCTGAAAATGGTGGAATTGAGCCTTCAGCACGGCAATGCTGAAAGCTCTGCTTTTGGGTATATGAATTATGCCGTCATACTCTGCTCCGGTCTTCAGGATTATACAACCGGTCATGCGGTGGGGAAGCTGGCACTGGACCTGAATAACAAATTTTACAATGTTAATCTCATCAGTAAGTTGAATTTCCTATTTGGGAGCAATATCAACCATTGGAAAGAAAAAGCCCGGGATAATCTGGTCTTCCTGAAACGATCATATCAGGCCGGTGTCGAGCACGGTGATTTTATGAGCGCCGGGAACAGTATCGATTTTTTGATGAAGACCCATATTATTTCTGGTTCGCCACTGGAAGAAATTCAAAAGGAAGCTAAAAAGCATCAGGATTTTGTCGATCAGTTGAACAGTGCAGAATTAGAACATACGCTCAGCATATCAAAATTGATCCTACTGCTTAGACATCAACAACCAGGCACTGAGGCCTATCTCCCCAGTCTTGATCGAACCAACAGAATCTTAGAGCCGCTGATCCAAAGAAAAAACAGTTCGCAACTATTCTGGTTCTATCTTCTGAGTGCAGAAATTCACTACTTTTTTTATGACTTTGAAAGAGCACTTGACTTAATCAGGGAATCCGAGAAACTTCTGACCAGTTTTTCACAACTGGCACTGCCAGAACACTATTTTTATCATTCCCTTATTTTGCTGGAAAACTATGCGGGTTTTAATGAGGATGAGAAGAAGCAAAGCTGGGATATCATTAAAACGAACCATGAGAAATTGGCAGTTTTGGCAGAAGATTGTGCGCTTAACTTCGAAAATAAACATTTGATGATTTCTGCACTCATGGCCGGAATTTCAGGAAATTTTATCAAAGCGACTGAGCAATTTGACGATGCGATTGAATCTGCTCGAAACCATGGATTCATTCAAAATGAAGCGCTGGCGAATGAGTTGACAGCCAAGTACTACCTCTCAAAAGGAAAAACAACCATCGCGGCGGCCTACCTGAAGGAAGCATGTCTGGCCTACACCAGATGGGGGGCCACAATGAAAATTAAGCATCTGGAGGAATTCTATCCACAAATGTTGAAAAAAAGAAGACGTTTTGAAGACAGTCTCACTTTAGAAGAGGATACACAGCAAAGCGGACCCTTCAGTCCGGAATCAATCATTAAAGCGGCCCAATCCATCGCTCAAGAAACCTCAACCGAAAAGGTCATTGAAAAACTATTGGAACTGCTGTTGAATAATACAACCGCGGAAAAAGGCTTTTTCCTCATAGAGAAAGAGGGCCAAATAAGCATTCTTGCCGAAGGATTCAAAGACCGATATCCACAAATCAATCTAAAGTCAACACCGCTTGATCAATACCAGGCTATCGCACAGAGTGTTATTTATTATGTGATAAGATCCAGAAAGCTGATTTCCCTGGATGATGCCAGCAAAGACGGGATGTTCTCATATAATAAGTACATCAAGAAGGAGAAACCAAAATCCATACTATGCATCCCTGTTCTGAGTCGTAATAATCTTACCGGTATCGTCTATCTTGAAAATAGTGACACCGTCAGTGCATTCCAGGCCAAGCAGGTTGATCTGATTATGCTTCTCATCTCCCAGGTTTCAATATCAATTGAGAATTCCCTGCTCTATGCAGATCTCGCAGATGTTACTCATGAACTCTCTTCATCCAAACTGAAACTTGAAAAACGGATTAAGATCCTGGAAGAAGAAATTTCCAGCAATTTCATCTAGTCTTTGGTATTGATAATCTCTGAACAAGATGTTACTTTTGCCATCAACAATTGGTCGTCAGAAGAAGAAAACGTCTCAAGCTCTAAGGGATTAGATACTTTTTCCAGTTTTTAATTTGCAACCAGAATCAAAAATCAATCAGGTATAATGAGAATAGAAGAGAGTGTCCACGGAGAGATTGGAATCCTGTCCATCATCGGGGATCTGGCGCTGGATGAAGCGACTGAATTGAAAAAACTGATGATACCGTATCTTGAAGAGGATAAATTTACAGGTTTAATCTGGAATTTGGGAAGCGTCAGCTACATAGACTCTTCCGGCGTGGGGCTAATCGTTTCTTTTTTTAAATCATTGCAGAGCCTGAATAAAAAATTTGCCTTAGCCGACCTGAATTCTAATAACAGAGAGATCATCAATATTTCCAAACTGGATAAATTTTTGGTGATTGCCGAAAACAGTGAATCTGCCCTTAAAATCCTCAATAATTAATCTCCCTTACAAATCATACGCCACCAGTTTATTGATCAGTTCCCCGGCTGACTTCCCATTTTCCCTGTACATATTCAGGATCTCCTCCCCGGTATTGCGCCACTGGGTTCTTCCTTTGTCGACCAGTTGAGCCAGGCTGGACATATCTGCCCCTTTTACCCAGTTCTGATAGGCGTCAAACAGTTCCGGATAAAGTGCCTTCCTCGTATCTGAGAAATTGGCAAAATAAAAATGGATGGAGGACAATTGGTTGTTCTTCAGCAGTGAGGGGAGTGTCATCAGACAATCCGCAGCCAGATCCTTCACGGCACGTGCAATTATTTCAGTCTTTGAATGAGAAAAATCAATCAGCATATCCCCCCACTCTGCACCCAGAGCATTCTTCAATTTTCCTTCACCAACCTCATGCAAAATCAGGGTGTTCAATTCCTCTTCAACCATTTTGTCCAACGATTCCTTTGGATTCCCACTGAAATCATAAAACGCCAGAGCCCGTCCCAGGGAATTATCACGTTTACTACCCTGCCACTCTTCATAGCGCGACCAGATCATGTTTTTCAGCCCGTCTTTACGAATATAAACCGTCTGCCCCTGAATCATCGCCGGAAATCCATAAAGCCCTCGAGCGAACTCATCATCTGTGATCACTATTTTGAATCCCTCCAGGTATTGGATTTTTTCCAGCTGGGCCAGAAAAAACATGGGGATACCCGCATAGGCCAAGCCACCGCTGTAGACCAACTTCTCAGGGTTTAGGATATCATTAACATCATCTGTTTTAAATGGATCATAGGCCTTGCCATCCAGCATCAGCTCACCAAAAGCTTCATCCTCCAAGGTCTCCCAGTATTCTTCAACGTCCCCGATCCAGGGCAGAATCTCCTCATTAGCGACCTGCGCAAACATATCCAGACCGTGCCACCAGCGATAATATCCCCACATCCTCATGAGGTAGATGCAAAGCCCAAAATTCTGCGCATTTTCAGCATCCACCAGATCACAATTTCTCTGAACTGTTTTCTTTAATACTTCAAAATCAATCATAGCCTGCCCTGCTCCGTGTGAGCACCAATATCCATTTCGACCACTTGCATTTACTCACACCGATCCTTTTCAGCCAGTGTCATATCTGCGATACCTCCAGAAATGATATTTTAACACAATGCAAGCAGAAAATCGAATGCTGAAGATCACCAATTCCAGCAGCAATTGAAACTGAAACCATTGCCCTATTTCAAGAAAAAATAGGTACGGTATCATCTGGTATCTTTGATCCAGGCAGAAGAGAAAACAGGAATAGTCCCAAAAGGTTTGACGAAATACAATCAATTTATTGGATGGGTCCATTATTGCGTGACAGGGACACGCCACGCCGATAAAAGGCAACGGACGGCTTGAATTGGATGAGAAAACAGTTCATTCGGATAAAATGTCTTTTACGCCTCTCACAAATGTTCCAAATTCGATGGGTTTTGAGTATCTTGCAGCAATACCTGTGGATTTTAATTCATCATCAGGAATTAATTCTCCTAAGCCAGAGATAAGAATCACAGGAATCCTGTTATTGTATTTGTGGATTTCTCTACTCAGTTCAATGCCATTCATTCCGGGCATGGTATAATCGGTAATAAGCAGATCGTAACCGTGAGGATTTTTTTTGATTCTGTTCAGCGCCTCTCGACTGTCCAGTGTTGTTTGAACATGATAGCCCTGAAATCTGAGCATTTCTCCATAAGACTCACAAAGATCAGGCTCATCATCGACGAATAAAATAGATTCAGAACCCGTTGGAAATTCTGGTTCAACTTTTATTTCAGTCTCTTCAGTATCGATCGTCAATGCCGGTATATAAATGTTGAATTTTGTTCCCAAGCCCTCCTGGCTGTAGACATTTATGGCACCCCCATGTTTGACAACGATACCATGCACAGACGATAACCCCAAACCCGTACCTTTCCCTTTTTCCTTGGTTGTAAAAAACGGTTCAAAAATCCGCTGTTTTATTTCATCATTCATTCCCCTTCCGGTATCGCTGACCGTTAAAAGCAAATAATCACCCGGATCAAGGTTCTCGGTTTCAATTGATTTAAATTTTATCTGGTAATTGGTCAGTACAACTTCCAGCGTTCCTCCATTTTCTTCCATGGCATGGGAGGCGTTGGTGCAAAGATTCATAATGACCTGTTGAACCTGGGCGGCATCGCCATAAACATTTCTGATTTCCGGATCAATATTAAGTTTGAATGTTATTGTGGTGGGTATGGTGGCTCTTAAAAACGTTATTGATTCTTTTACCAATGGTTGTAAATTCAGAATTTTGGGATCGAAATTCCCTTTGCGACTAAACATCAGGATTTGATCGATTAGTTGTTTAGCCCTGCTACTTGCAGAAAAAATCTTATCAAGATATCCGCTTACCTTTTGATGTTCAGGAGAGTCCTGCAATTTTCTTTTTGAAAGCTGACTGTAGCCGAATATGGCACCCAGAATATTATTAAAATCATGGGCGATACCGCTCGTCAGGGTACCGATAGCATCCAGTTTTTGCATCTGCCTGAGCTGATTCTCCAGTTTGTTTTGCTCTGTCATATCACGCTTAACTGCCACAAAGTTTCTTGTTTCTCCGCTCGAAGCAAGTACTGGAAATATGGTAGCAGACTCTTCAATCAGTTTTCCATCTTTTCGTTTGTTGATGATATTTCCAGTCCAGATTTTCCCGCTGGTGATTGTCTCCCACAAATTTCGATAAAAACCATCATTGTGTTTACCACTTTTCAGTATCCGAGGATTCTTACCATGTACTTCTGTGCGCGAATATCCGGTATTATATTCAAAGGCGGGATTCACATATTCGATATTTCCTTTGAGGTCGGTAATCACGATATTATCGCTGGACTGTTCGATCGCTGATACCAAACGGGTCCGTTCCATTTCGGACTTTCTACGCTCGGTAATATCAAGGACTGTGGCAAAGATAACCTTTTCACCCTCGAAATCAAGTAAATTGGTGTTAACTTCGACGGGAAGTACCTTTCCATCTTTATTAATAATGCTGATTTCAAAAGTTTGGGGACCTTTTTCCTCGAGTTTCTCCTGGTGAGCGCTTAAAGTATCCAAAGAAGAACTGTGAACAATATCCGAGAGGTGGGAATTCAACAGTTCTTGAAGCGAATAACCCGTTAACATGCAGCTGGTTTTATTAGCATAGCTGAATTGCCCGTTTTGTTTGATCCAAAACACTGCGCTGGAACTGTTGTCAATAGAGTACTTGGTCAGGCGCAGTTCTTTTTCTGCCTGTATTCGATAGGTGATATCCTGTGCTAATGAGGCAATACCAATGACATCCCCGGCCTCATCAATCAATGGTGTATTGTACCATTCGCAGCAAATAGATTTTCCCGTTTTTGTTATATTTTCATTCGTGCTACGCTTGCTTACCTTTAGTTTGACAATTCTATCCCATAGGTCATTCACAGCAATTCCAGCTTCTTCCGAAAGAATCAATCCTATAGGATGCCGGCCCATGGCTTCTTTTTTTGTGTAACCAAATATTTTTTCAGCCGCAGGATTCCAGTCCATCACCTCAAATTCAAGGTTCGACTCAATGACGGCAAGGGGTGTTTGCTCTATATGGAGCAAAACTCTTTGTTGTGAAAACTTCAAAGCGCTTTCTTTCTGCTGGAGCTGCGTAATATACTCGTTCAATTCAGTGGTCATTTCGCTAAAAGAGTTTCCCAACTCCTGGATTTCCAGGACGCCTGAAACAATTCCCTTGAAGGGGATTCTGAATTCATAGAATTTTTGTATCCCTTTGAGAATCTTATTTAAGGGTCTCGTAATTGAGTTGCTGAACCAGAAAATAATGGTAGCAAGTAATAAAATTGCAATAAGAGATAAGAGGATTATTGTAGTTTGTAGATTTTTAATGGGTGATTTAATTTCGTCTATAAGTCCAGTGGCGACCAAATAAAATCCAAACATTTTTAAGTGCTTTATATAAGCATATTTTACACTTATTTGATGATCGTCTCTATTTTGCCAGCGATATTTTAAAAAACCATTTTTTTTATGTTTAAATTTTTCAAATATCAATTCACCATCTGCATCTTTTATCAGATGACCGTCTCTACCCTCCAATTCGGGGTGAATCAATACTTTATCATTTTCATCGAATAGCATCAGATAACCTGATTGTTGAATTCTAATGGGCTCGATGATTTTTTTTAGCTCATTGATTTTTACAGTTTCAATGAATTCGTCTTTGTAAGAGGTGGCACCCACCACCCAGTTCCATGGCTCAAATTTTCCGATATAGGCAACCTTCTTTCTAAATGAATTATCTTGTGGGTTTTTCCAGTCATACTCAACATATCCTTGTTTCTGTTGAGACCAGAGTTGGCAGACAATATCTTTGGTACACTCAGCTTCTCTTTGAAATGGATGGATTGCTATGAATATTTTATTATCTTTTGATCTTGACAGTTTAGAGTTTTTCATCACTACGCCGCCTCTGGTAGCGTGATCTTAAAAGACTTCCTGAACTTCGACATAATTATTCGATAAGTCGCGGTATTCCTGAAACTGCGAAAATTAT